>ULPL01047952.1_pt1 | contig 32516 bp, 25 predicted proteins | sample 1953481 | NCBI WGS metagenome assembly ULPL01 (sample SAMEA4835628, study PRJEB28245) | human gut metagenome | biome: gut microbiome; material: fecal sample | place: Denmark | collected 2008 | reverse complement strand
CGCTCGACGGTTCGGGCCAGTCGGTCGACGAAGCCGGAAACCCCGTGATGAAGGAGCCTTGGAACCTGACCCAGGCCGACGTGGACAACTGCCTGAAGGCTACGACCTGGTATCCGGCCGACCGCGACTACTTCCGTGGAGGCGGCTTCTCGTCCAACTTCCTTTCCAAAGGCGGCATGCCTGTCACGATGATGCGTCTGAACCTGGTGAAAGGCCTCGGCCCCGTGCTTCAGATAGCCGAAGGCTGGACCGTGACCATCGATCCCGAAATCCACGAAAAGCTGAACATGCGTACCGATCCCACTTGGCCCACTACCTGGTTCGTGCCCCGTCTGTGCGACAAGCCGGCTTTCAAGGACGTCTATTCCGTGATGAACAACTGGGGAGCCAACCACGGTGCCATCAGTTACGGCCACATCGGTCAGGATCTGATAACGATGGCTTCCATCCTCCGCATTCCGGTCTGCATGCACAATGTGGACGATGAGAAGATTTTCCGTCCGGCTGCCTGGAACGCCTTCGGCATGGACAAGGAAGGTGCCGATTACCGTGCCTGCGCTACCTATGGTCCCATTTACAAATAATTCAACCGTCAACAGCTATGATAACAGAAGAACAAATCCAACAGTTTATAGCCCAGGCCCATCGCTGTGGCGATGCCCGGCTGACCATTTGCAGCAGTGGCAACCTGTCGTGGCGCATCGGCGACCAGGCCCTGGTTTCCGGTACCGGTTCGTGGGTACCGTCCTTGAAGCGGGAGAATGTGGCCGTCTGCAATATTGCCGACGGAACATCGGTCAACGGCGTGAAACCCTCGATGGAGAGCGGTTTCCATCTGGGCATCCTTCGGGAGCGTCCCGATGTGAATGTGGTGTTCCACTTCCAGTCGGAATATGCCACGGTGGTGTCCTGCATGAAGAACCGGCCGACCAACTTCAACGTAACGGCCGAAATACCTTGTCACGTAGGTTCCGAAATTCCGTTGATACCCTACTATCGTCCCGGTTCCAAGGAGCTGGCCGCCGCTGTGGTGGCCGCCATGCGCGACCATAATTCCATCTTGCTGGCCAAGCATGGCCAGGTGGTCTGCGGCAAGGACTTCGACGAAGTGTTCGAACGGGCCATGTTCTTTGAAATGGCCTGCCGCATCATCATTCAGTCGGGCGGTGCCTATGAGGTGCTGTCGCCTGCCGAGATAGACGACCTGGAAGTGTATGTACTGGGCAAAAAGACCAAATAAGTTCAAGAAACCGATACCATGAAAAATAACACCGTTGTCAAGAACACTTATCTGGCAGTGGACTTTGGAGGGGGGAGCGGCCGTGTCATGGCCGGTTCCCTCTTCCAGGGGAAACTGGAGCTGGAGGAAGTGTACCGTTTCCCCAACCGTCAGGTGAAGCTGGGGAAACATCTTTACTGGGATTTCCCGGCGCTGTTTGCCGAGATGATGAACGGTCTGAAAGAGGCGGCCCGCAGGGGATATGCCGTAAAAGGCATAGGTATAGATACCTGGGGCGTCGATTTTGGGCTGATAGACAAGAACGGCAACCTCTTGGGTAATCCGGTGTGTTACCGCGACAGCCGTACGGACGGGACGCCTGACAAGGTTTTCCGGCAGCTCGATCCTCGCGACCATTACCGGACTACCGGTATCCAGGTGATGTCCATCAATACCCTGTTCCAGCTCTACAGCATGAAGGAAGCCGGCGACCCGCAACTGGCCGTGGCCGACAAGCTGCTCTTCATGCCCGACCTGTTCAGCTACTTTCTGACCGGTGTCGCCGATACGGAGTACAGCATTGCTTCCACTTCCGAACTGCTGGATGCCCGCGGACGCTGCTGGTCGGTAGATACAGCCCGTGCGTTGGGACTTCCCGAGCATCTGTTCGGGCGGCTGGTGATGCCCGGCACCGTGCGGGGCAGGCTGACGGACGAAGTGGCCCGCGAGACGGGACTGGGCGCGGTCGATGTCATTGCGGTCGGCTCGCACGATACGGCCAGTGCGGTGGCAGCCGTTCCGGTAACCGACGATACGGTGGCTTTCCTGAGCTCGGGTACCTGGTCGCTGCTGGGAGTGGAGCTCGACGAACCCATTCTGACCGAAGAGGCACGGTTGGCCCCGTTCACCAACGAAGGTGGAGTAGGAGGCCGCATCTGTTTCCTCCAGAACATTACAGGCTTGTGGATTGTACAGCGCCTGATGGCCGAGTGGAAACAGCGCGGGGAGGAACAGACCTACGACGAACTGATTCCGCAGGCCGAATCTGCCGTTGTCACTGCCTGCATTCCGGTGGACGATGCCTGCTTCATGAATCCCGGGAATATGGAAGCGGCCATTCTCGGCTACTGCCGCGAGCATGGGTTGCCGCAGCCGCAGGGCAAGGCGGAAATGATGAAGTGCGTGTTGCAGTCGTTGGCCCTCAAATACAAGGACGCTGTCAGCCGTCTGAACCGACTGCTTCCGGCTCCTGTCAGTCGGCTGAACATCATCGGCGGCGGCTCGCAGAACCGCCTGCTCAACCAGCTGACGGCCGATGCCCTGGGCATCCCCGTCCAGGCCGGACCGGTGGAGGCGACTGCCATCGGCAACATCCTGACGCAGGCCATGGCCAAGGGAGAGGTTGCCGGGCTCGACGAATTGCGCGGCATCGTTGCGCGGAGTTTCGCCTCGCAGTTGTATTATCCCCGGAAATAAATCGAAAAAAATAACGGATGTCTGTACGGATGCTATTGCTTTTGTCCTATATTTGTACCTGCAAAATGAAGGGCGGCAGCATCGTCTGACCCAATTATGAAGTGAAGTTTATATCAATATGCAACCATGAAACACAGTAAAGAGTCCATCTTGTCGAAGGACGGAGTCAACTATTTGATTCCTTTTATTCTGATAACCTCCTGTTTTGCCCTTTGGGGGTTTGCCAACGACATTACCAATCCGATGGTCAAGGCATTTTCCAAGATTTTCCGTATGAGCGCCACCGACGGGGCGTTGGTGCAGGTAGCCTTTTACGGCGGTTATTTCGCCATGGCTTTCCCGGCGGCCATGTTTATCCGCCGCTTTTCCTACAAGGCCGGTGTCCTGTTGGGGCTGGGACTGTATGCGTTCGGTGCCTTCCTCTTCTTTCCGGCCAAGATGACGGGCGAGTATTATCCCTTCCTGATAGCCTATTTCATTCTGACCTGCGGCCTTTCCTTCCTGGAAACCAGTTGTAACCCCTACATTCTCTCCATGGGTACCGAGGAGACGGCCACGCGTCGTCTGAACCTGGCCCAGTCGTTCAACCCGATGGGCTCCCTGCTGGGCATGTTCGTGGCCATGAATTTCATTCAGGCGCGTCTCCATCCCCTGGATACGGCCGACCGCGCCCTGCTCAACGAGCAGGAGTTTGAGGCCATCAAGGAGGCCGACCTCAGTGTGCTGATAGCCCCTTATTTGGCCATTGGCCTGGTCATCCTGCTCATGCTGATTGTCATCCGTCTGGTCAGGATGCCCAAGAACGGTGAAGAGAACCATTACATCAACTTCATCCCAACCTTGAAGCGCATCTTTACCAAGCCCCGTTACCGCGAGGGAGTCATTGCCCAGTTCTTCTACGTGGGCGCGCAAATCATGTGCTGGACGTTCATCATCCAGTATGGTACGCGCCTCTTCATGTCGCAGGGCATGGAGGAGAAGGCGGCGGAAGTCCTTTCCCAGCAGTACAACATTGTGGCGATGGTTATCTTCTGCATCAGCCGCTTTGTCTGCACCTTCATGCTCCGCTATCTCAATGCCGGGCGTTTGCTGATGATTCTGGCGGTGCTGGGCGGCCTCTTCACGTTGGGCACCATCTTCCTGCAGAACATCTACGGCCTGTATTCGCTGGTAGCTGTTTCGGCCTGCATGTCCCTGATGTTCCCCACCATCTACGGCATCGCGCTGAAGGGGCTGGGCGAAGATGCTAAGTTCGGAGCTGCCGGTCTGATTATGGCCATTCTGGGCGGTTCCGTGCTGCCTCCCTTGCAGGCCCTGATTATCGACATGAAGGAAGTGGCCGGTTTCCCAGCGGTCAACCTGTCCTTCATCCTGCCTTTCATCTGCTTTGTAGTGATTGTGTATTACGGCCGCCGTACGGTGAAGAACCGTTGGTAAGCGGCGGGGTGGCTGGTTCGTCTGTCTGGACGTGCGCCGTTTTCAGGAGCGGTCCTTGCGGGCCTTCTCCCGGGCTGCACAGTCCGGACAGATGCCTTTCAGCACATAGTTGATGCTGTGCAGGCTGAATCCTTCGGGCAGCGTCACCATCGGGGTGGGTATGTTGGTGAAGCAGAAGGTGCGGTTGCACTTCTCGCAGTGGAAGTGGGTGTGCAGGTCGTTCACCTCGCACGAGCATGACGAGCTGCATACCGCATACTTGAACGACCCCGTCCCGTCGTCGATGCTGTGGATGAGGTGGTGCGACAGAAAAAGGGTGAGGGTGCGGAAGATGCTCGACCGGTCTACCGTGTCGAGTCGGTCTTCCAGGTCGGCCAGCGATACCGACTGCTTAGCCTGCATCATGGCTTTCAGCACCAGCAGCCGGATGGCTGTCGGTTGTATTTCACGCTGGGCCAGCAGGTCCAGACAAGTGGAGTCTTCCATATCGGTTTGTTTTTTCATTTCATCAGTTTTTGTATCCGCATGGCGTTCAGCACGGCCAGCAGGGCTACGCCTACGTCGGCAAACACGGCTTCCCACAGCGTGGCCGCTCCCAGGGCTCCCAGTACCAGTACCACTGCCTTCACGCCCAGGGCCAGGGTGATGTTCTGCCAGACGATGCGTCTGGTCAGCCTTCCGGCCCGGATGGCGGTGGCGATGCGCGAGGGCTGGTCGTTCTGTATCACGACGTCGGCCGTCTCAATGGCGGCGTCGCTTCCCCACTGTCCCATGGCGATGCCCACGTGGCTCAGGGCCAGGGCGGGGGCGTCGTTGATGCCGTCGCCTGCAAAGGCCGTCCGGCAGGTGTCGTCCTTCCGCAACTGCTCCATGTGCTGCACCTTTCCTTCGGGCAGCAGGTCTCCGTAGGCCTGGTCGATGCCCAGCTGCCTGGCAAAGTTAGTGACAATCGTCTGTTTGTCGCCCGAAAGTATCTGAATATTTTTGATATTTAAGGCTTTCAGGTCGTCGATGGCCTGTCGGGCATCCGCTTTCAGGGTGTCGGTCAGCAGCAGATAGCCGATGTACTGCCCTTCCACGGCGCAGGCTACCGTTGTGCCCGCAGCCTGGTGCAGGTCTGCCGGGTAGGCGATGCCCTTGCGGTCCAGCAGGCGGGTGTTGCCCACCAGTACCGTCTGTCCGTCGACGGTGGCCTGCACGCCGCATCCGGCCTGCTCTTCGACGTCCGATATCGGTTGCAGTGCTATGTGCCGGGCCTGTGCATAGCGTTTCAGGCCTGCCGCCAGCGGGTGGGTGCTGTCCTGCTCGGCCGAGGCGGCCAGGCGGATGAGGCGCTCTTCGTCAATGCCCGGTTGGGGCATGCAGGCCTGTACGTCAAATTCGCCGCGGGTCAGGGTGCCGGTCTTGTCGAAGACGACCGTGTTGACCCGGGTGATGGCGTCCAGGTAGTTGCCTCCCTTGAACAGGATGCCCCGCCGAGAGGCCGCTCCGATGCCGCCGAAGTAGCTCAGCGGGATGCTGATGACCAGCGCGCAGGGACACGACACCACCAGGAAGACCAGTGCGCGGTAGAGCCAGTCGCTGAAGAGGTAGGTGAACGTCGCGCTGTACAGCGACCAGAGCCAGGGCAGCAGCACGATGAGGACGGCCAGCCCGGTGACGGCGGGTGTATAGATGCGGGCAAACTTGCGGATGAAGAGCTCGGCGGGCGCCTTCCGTTCCGAAGCGTCCTGCACCATGCGCAGGATGCGCGACAGGGCACTGTCGGCAAAGGGACGGGTGACGCGGATCTGTACCGTCCGTCCCGTCGAAATCATGCCAGCCAGCACTTCTCCGTCCTTGTTGATGTCGCGGGGCAGGCTTTCGCCCGTCAGGGCTGCCGTGTTGAAGGTGGCGCTTTCGTTGCACAGCGTTCCGTCGAGCGGCACCCGTCCGCCGGCCTTCACTTCGATGACCTCGCCCGGATGGACGTCCTGCGGCGGTACCTCCACGACCTGTCCGTTGCGGACCACGGCTGCCCTTTCGGGCCGGATGTCGAGCAGGGCGCTGATGTTCCGCCGGGCTTTGCTCACCGCCTTGTCCTGGAAGTGCTCTCCCAGCGAGTAGAACAGCATCACCGCCACGCCTTCGGGATATTCGCCGATGGCAAAGGCGCCGACGGTGGCGATAAACATCAGCGTGAACTCGTTGAAGTATTCCCGCCGGGCCAGTCCCTCCCAAGCCTCCTTCAGCACGGGCAGGGCCACGGGCAGGTAGGCGGCCAGGTACCACAGGGCGGCTACGCCCCGATGGCCGAAGAAGGCGGCGTCTGTGGCGTGGAGTGTCATGCCGGCGGCCAGCAGCAGGGCCGACAGCAGCATCCGTCCATACTCTTCCATGAAACTTTTCTGTCTGCAGCAGGCGGCGTGTGCAGATTCGTGTGAACAACAGTGGCAACTCATATTCGTAATGATTTGATCGTTTTCTGCTGCAAAGGTAAGGCTTTGCGGATGCAACTGGGTTGCAAACTGTGGGTGCCGGGCGTCGCAGCTCCCTTTTATGCAGGGAAATCCGTGGTATTTGACATAAATCAATTCGCCTGCGTCTCTTTTTTTACTAATTTTGCGCCCGAATTCAGGAGGATATTTACATGGCCAAGTCGGTGGAAATGACGGAGGGACGCACCCTGCCGCAAATCTTTTATTTTGCATTGCCCCTGCTGATGGGCAACCTGTTGCAGCAGACCTATTCGATGGTCGACGCTGCCATCGTCGGAAAGTTTCTGGGCATCAATCCGCTGGCGGCGGTGGGTGCCAGCACGTCGGTGGTTTTCCTGATTCTGGGTTTCTGCAACGGCTGTTGCGGAGGCTTCGGCATCCCCGTGGCCCAGAAGTTCGGTGCGCGCGACTACGTCACCATGCGCCGCTACGTGGCGGTCAGCCTCAAGCTGGCGGCGTTCATGTCCCTGTCGCTGGCGGTGGTTACCGCCCTGCTCTGCAACTGGATCCTGCACCTGATCCGCACGCCCGAGAATATCTTCACCGATGCCTACTACTACCTGCTGATTACTTTCATCGGCATCCCCTGTACCTTCTTCTACAACCTCCTGTCCAGCATCATCCGTGCGTTGGGCGACAGCAAGACGCCTTTCTGGTTCCTGCTCTTCTCCACCGTGCTCAACATTGTGCTCGACCTCTTCTGTATTCTCGTGCTGGGGTGGGGCGTGGCCGGTGCCGCCATTGCCACGTTGGTGGCCCAGGGCGTGTCTGCCGTCCTGTGCTACTTCTACATGATGCGCCATTTCGACATTCTCCGCACCACGCCGGCCGAACGCCGCTTCGACAGCCGCCTGGCCCGCACGATGCTTTCCATCGGTGTGCCCATGGGACTCCAGTTCTCCATCACCGCCATCGGCAGCATCATGCTCCAGAGTGCCAACAACGCGTTGGGCACCGCCTGCGTGGCCGCCTATTCGGCTGCCATCCGCATCAAGATGTTCTTCATGTGTCCCTTCGAGAGTCTGGGCATCGCCATGGCCACCTTTGCCGGGCAGAACTACGGGGCGGGCAAGCCCCAGCGCATCTGGCAGGGCGTGAAGTCCAGTGCGCTGATGATGATGGTCTATTGGGTCTTCACCTTCTGTGTCCTCATGCCGGGTTCGCGCATGTTTGTCCGGATGTTTGTCGATGCCTCCGAAGTCGAGATTCTGGCGGACGCCGTGCTGTTCCTCCATACGGCTGTCTGCTTCTTCCCCGTGCTGGGCGTGCTCTGCATTCTGCGCTACACCATTCAGGGTTCCGGCTTCACCAACCTGGCCATGCTTTCGGGCGTATCCGAGATGATTGCCCGTATCCTGGTCAGCGTCATTGCAGTACCTGCGTGGGGCTATCTGGCCGTCTGCTTCGGCGACCCCACCGCCTGGATTTTTGCCGACGCCTTCCTCATTCCCGCCTTTGTCTACGTCTACCGGCGGATGAAGCGGACGGTCTTCACGGCTGTATCCTGACGGGCTTCTCTTTCTTTCAGCCGGATGGAGCGTCCGTTTAAGCCGAGCAAACCATTCGTTTAGGCTGGGCAAACCATTCGTTTAAGCTGGGTAAACCATTTGTTTAGGCTGGGCAAAGCGGCGCTTTGGGCCGGGCATGCCGGCTGCTTCCGCTTTTCCGGCAATCTTTTCCTTCAAAACATACGACCTTTTGCCCCCAAACAAGCAATGTTTTGCCTCCAGACAAGGCATGTTTTCCGTGCTAACTATGGACTTCAGCGCGCCAACTATGGACTTGGGTTGGAAATAATTGTTTATGGAGAAACGATGGGAGAACGATGGTCAATGAATTGAATAAGTCTGAAAACGTGTTTTTCGTCTTTTGTACTTCACTCGGTTTGCACTATCTTTGTCCTCCGGAAGGAGGAGAACGGAACAATGACCGAGCGCAAAATCATTCACATCGACATGGATGCCTTCTATGCGTCCGTGGAGCAGCGCGACAACCCCGAACTGCGCGGCAAGCCCATCGCCGTGGGCCATGCGGAGGAGCGGGGTGTGGTGGCTGCCGCCAGCTACGAGGCACGCCGCTACGGGGTGCGTTCGGCCATGTCGTCGCAGAAGGCGCGAAGGTTGTGCCCATCGCTCATCTTCATCCCCGGGCGGATGGAGGTATATAAAGAGGTGTCCCGCCAGATACATGAAATTTTCCACGAATATACGGACCTCATCGAGCCGATTTCACTCGACGAGGCGTTCCTCGACGTGACCGTCAACAAGCCGGGCATCCCGCTGGCGGTGGACATCGCCCGCGAAATCAAACGGAAGATACGCGCGGAGCTGAACCTGGTGGCATCGGCCGGCGTGTCCTACAACAAGTTCCTGGCCAAGATTGCGTCGGACTACCGCAAGCCCGACGGGCTCTGCACCATCCATCCCGACCAGGCACTGGACTTCATCGCCCGCCTGCCCGTCGAGAGCTTCTGGGGCGTGGGCCCTGTCACGGCCAAGCGGATGCACCTGCTGGGCATACACAACGGGGCGCAGCTCCGGGCACGCTCGCTGGAGATGCTGACGCGGGAGTTCGGCAAGGTGGGGGCGGTGTACTACGACTTTGCCCGGGGCATTGACCTGCGGCCGGTCGAAGCGGTGCGCGTGCGCAAGTCCATCGGGTGCGAGCATACGCTGGAGCGGGACATCAGCCGTACGTCTTCGGTCATCATCGAGCTGTATCATGTGGCGGTGGAGCTGGTGGACCGCCTGAAGCGCAAGGACTTCCACGGCAACACGCTGACGCTGAAAATCAAGTTCCACGACTTCCGGCAGATTACCCGCAGCCTGACGCAGCAGGGACAGGAGCTGACGGAACTGTCTGTCATCCTGCCCCTGGCCAAGCGGTTGCTCCGCGAAGTGGACTATGAAGAACATCCCATACGGCTCATCGGCCTGTCGGTGTCCAATCCGCGCGAAGAGGAGGCGGACCGGCATGGCGTATGGGAACAGCTCAGCTTTGAATTCAGCGACTGGAAATAGGAAAAAGGCAGGGACAGAGGGTTGTTTTTCTCCGGTTTATGTTATCTTTGCTCCCGGACAACAATTAAACGATAAATTGCTATGGGTTGTTTGATGAACCTCTTGTGGCTGCTGTTCGGAGGGATTCTGACGGCAGTGGAATACCTGGTGGCCAGCTTGCTGCTGATGCTAACCATTGTGGGCATACCGTTCGGCATGCAGACGTTGAAGATGGCTTCACTGGCCTTGTGGCCTTTCGGCAAGGAGGTGAGGAGCGGAAGCCGTTCGGACGGCTGCCTGTATGTGTTGATGAATGTGCTGTGGATTCTGCTGGGCGGAATCTGGATTTGTCTGTCGCATCTGCTTTTCGGCGCCTTTCTTTGCATCACGATTATCGGCATACCTTTCGGCCTGCAGCATTTCAAGTTGGCGGCCGTGGCCCTGATGCCTTTCGGCAAGGATATCGTGGCGGCCTGACGGAGGAGGCTGTGGGGGAAAAATAAAAACGACGGGTGACCTTCCGGTCGTCCGTCGTCTTCTTCATATTTGTTTAAAGGGTTGTTGGGGTCTGTATCGGATTAAGCTTGCCGGGCAAGCAGCTTCTGGAGTTGGCCGTTCAAGGCTTGGCACATGGCACCGTTTCTCATCGTCTGATAGCGTTTGATACGGTACTGCAACATCATGATTTCATTTACGTTCTTTTTCATAATCGTCTTGGTTTTGTGCTTTCCGCGTTTCGGAAAGCGGTTCTACATCTTTTCTTCTATTCTCTATTAATAACACTGCAAAGATACGAATTGTTTGCTGAAAATATGTTCTACAACATAAAAATCTTGCTAATTTCTCTTTCGGGTGGCTGGATATGGGCTGTTTTGCTATATGGAGATTACAGAAATATTGCATATCTTTGTCCCTGTATTCAGATTCGGATATGATGGTTACTTCATTCAAACGGTTGGTGACGTTGCTCCGCAGCCCTTATCCCGAGTTGCGGCAACGGTGGAAGACGGTGGTGCTGCCTTCGTTGCTGGTGTTCTTCATCCTCTACGTCCTCCAGCCTTTCGGCATTTCGAAGATGGGGGAAAACAAGTTGCCGGTGCTGGCAGGCTATGCCGTGGTGTCGTCGGGCATGCTGGCGGTGTCGGTTTATGTGCTTCCGGCACTGTTTCCCGCGTGGTATCGGGAGGAGCGGTGGACGGTGGGGAAGGAAATGATTGCCACGCTGCTGCTGTGTGTGCTGATTACGCTGGGCAACTGGTGCTATACGGCTGCGGTGTTCGGCCTGGAGCTGGACATGCGTCTGCTGGGTATCTGCCTGATGTGGATGGTGGTGATAGGGCCGTTCCCCATTGTGCTCTTCGTGATGTGGAACCGCAACCTGCAACTGCGCCGCAATCTGCAGGAGGCGGTGGAAATGAATGTCCGCCTTGGAGAGAGGATGCGGGCGGAAGCGGCATCGGCGTGCGTCCCGGCAGAGGCCGGAGCGGAAGTCCGGCTGGAGAGCGGAACAAGGGAAAGCCTGGTGCTTGACCCCGTCCGGTTGCTGTGTGCCGAGTCGGAGGGCAACTACGTGCGGCTGAACTACCTGGCCTCCGGTAGCGACCAGCCGAAGGTGAAGCTGCTGCGCCTCACGATGAAGCAGGCAGAGGAGGCGTTTTCGGATTATCCCTATATAATAAGGTGTCACCGCGCCTATCTCGTCAACCTGCATCGGGTGGCGAAGGTGACGGGCAATGCGCAGGGCTACCGGCTCCATCTGGAGGGATGCGGGGCGGAAGTGCCCGTTTCGCGGAGCTATGCCGCCGGCGTGAAAAGGGGGTTGGCGGACATCAGGTAGCTTGCCGTTCGTCCCAGTCGTTTGCCGTTCGTCCCTCGTGGATGCGGCTGGTCACATATCCGGGCAGTCTGTCCCGGATATTTTTTTGTCTGTTTGTCTCCGTGTAATTTCGCTTCCGCTAAACGAAAAGAAAAACGGAAGGATGAAACGGTTATTCTTTATTCTGATGGTGTGCTGTGGAGCGGGTGGTCCGGCTGCCGATGCGCAGACCGTGGCGACCGACACCATCCGCCTGACCTTGGGCGGCCTGGCGGTGACAGACAGTGTGGGGCTGGACGAAGTGGTGGTGAAGAGCCGACGCACGCCGACGGCCAACAGCCGGTGGAGCGATATGCATCCGGTGGAGCTGGTGACGATGGGCGGAGCGAACGGTGACCTCTACCGGGCGCTCCAGACCCTGCCGGGTACGCAGGTGCAGGGCGAGACGGGCCGCCTGCTGGTGCGTGGAGGCGACGACCGCGAAACGCAGACCTACATTGACGGCATGCACGTGCTGGTGCCCTACACGTCGGTGGGCATCGGTGCTTCGGCCCGCAGCCGCTATTCCACCTTCCTGTTCAGCGGGATAAACTTGGCTTCGGGCGGTGCGCCGCTGGAATATGGAGGGGCACTCTCGGCCGTCCTGCCGCTGGAAACGAAAGACTACAGCACGGTGAACAAGCTGGGACTGAACGCCTCCATCGTGGGGGCAGGCGGAGGAGGCACGCGCACGTTCGACAAGGGCTCGGCCTCGGTAGACCTGAACTATCAGAACATGGCGTTGCACAACCGGATTGAACCCGGACGGAAAGAATACGACCGTCCCTATCAGTTGCTGTCGGGAGCCACGCAGCTGCGCTTTACGCCCGATGACTCGACCGTGGCCAAGGTCTATGCCCAGTACGACCGGACGGACTTCTCCACCTACGAGGGTGACGACCGTCGCCTTTTCGGCCTGAACGAGCACAATGTTTACCTGAACGCCACGCTGCGCCATACGTCCGATGCCGGATGGGAATGGTTTGCGGGGGCGGCCTGGTCGTACAACCGCCGGACGGTGGACAATGCCGCGGCCAAGGGAGACGCCTGGCTGCAACACCAGCAGGAACTGCATCTGAAGGCCAAGTTGGGACGGCATCTGTCTCCGGCCTTCCGCCTGGACGGCGGGGTGGAGGCCTTTTTCCGCAGCTATGCCACGCGCTACCGCTTTCCGGCTTCGGACGGCGAAGCGGAGGAACGGGTGTCGCCTTCGCTGGGTGCCGCCTTCCTGTCAGGCGCTTACTTCCCGCTGGAGCAGCTGAAGGTGGAGGCTTCCGTGCGGGCCGAGCATCACGGACAGAGCGGAGCGACGGAGGTGTCGCCGCGCCTGGCGTTGAACTGGTTTCAGGGCGACGTCGTGCTGACGGCTGTGGCGGGCCGATACACCCAGCTGACGGCAGACAGCCTGCTGGTGAGGCAGGAGGGGCTGAGGCCCGAAGTGTGCTGGCAGTATAACGCGGGCCTGCAGTATCGCCGCGACGGCCGCCTGGTCAAGGTGGAGGCTTATTATAAGAAGTACAGCCGCCTGCCGCTGTGGGAAGACAGTGAAGGCGCGGTGCCGGTGCTGACCTCCGGCGGCTACGGCTACAGCAAGGGCATCGACCTCTTCCTGGCCGACCGTGTGTCGCTCAGAAACCTGGAATACCGCTTGTCCTATACCTACAACCTGCCCCGACGCCGGACGGATCACGACTCCGAGCTGACCATCCCCCAGTATGCCACGCGCCACAACGCATCGGTCGTCGTCAAGTGGTCATTGCCCCGCCTGCGCACCGTTCTGAGCCTGACCGACCGCTTCAGCAGCGGGCGTCCGTGGCACAACCCCGAACGCCCCGGCCTGATGAACGACGAGGTGAAGCCCTACAACAGCCTCGACGTGGGCCTGACCTTCCTGCCTTCGAAGAAGGTCATTGTCCACGCCTCGGCCACCAACGTGCTGGGCCGCCGCAATGAGTTCGGGCGGGTAGACGGGCGGCCGGTACTGGCGTCCATGGACCGCTTCTTCTACATAGGTATCTTCGTGACGCTGGGAAAGCATGCGGCCTACGACGTTTCCAGCTTTTAGCCAATTACTTTTTCAAATATTAAAACGAGATGATTCATTTTAAAAAACAAACGAGTATGAAAACTTTGATTTTGCTTGCCTTGCTGGCCCTTCAGGGCCTTTCCGGCGCGCTCGACGCGCAAACGCTGACCCTCCGCGTGCGCGACATTCCGAAAGCGGAGGGACACCTCTATGTTGCCTTTTATGCCTCTGAGGCCGATTTCCTGAAGAAACCCTTGACGGGTTTCCGCGTGGCGGTGACCGACACCACGCTCGTCATTCCCTGCCGCGGACTTCCGGCGGGCGAGTACACCTTTGCGCTCTTTCAGGACACGAACGGCAACGGACGGCTGGATACGGCCGCTTTCGGCATTCCGACAGAAAAATACGCCTTCAGCAACGATGCCGAGGCGGTAATGGGGCCGCCGTCCTACGACAAATGCCGTTTCCGCTTGCAGAGTGATACGACCATGACCGTCCGGTTGCGGTAGCGGGCGGACGGTGTGGCATGGTGGCAGAAGCACATTCTGTGGGCGTCCGGTTTGGTGGAGTGGAAAACTTGTTGTAAATTTGGCCGTCAACAACTAATAGAATATGAAACATTTCACCTATCAACTCCTCTGTCTGGGCTGGCTGGTAGCCATGCTTGCTTCGTGTAGCAGCAAACATGCCCATTTCATCAGTGACTCAACTTATCGTACGCATGTGGAGCAGGACTTCCAGCAGAAGCAGGCCGTCATGTCCAAAGGCAATTTGTTTGCTATTTTCGACACCGACCTGACGCTTTACGAGCGTGAAGCCCTTGAATTCCTCTACGCCTACATGCCGCTGGCCGACATTACCGACTATCCCGGCAGCTTCCACCTGATGAACGTACAGGCTGCCCGCCGTGCGGCCGAGGAGATGCCTTGGGGACGGATGGTGTCCGAGGAACTGTTCCGCCACTTTGTCCTCCCCGTGCGGGTGAACAACGAGCCGCTGGATAGTGCCCGCGTGGTGTTCTACGAAGAACTGAAGCCGCGGGTGCAGAACCTCTCCATGCGTAACGCCATTCTGGAGGTGAACCACTGGTGCCACGAGAAGGCTGTCTATCAGCCCAGTGACGCCCGCACCAGCGCGCCGCTGGCTACGGTCCGCACGGCCTACGGACGTTGCGGCGAGGAGTCGACCTTCCTGGTGGCTGCCCTGCGTTCGGTGGGCATTCCCGCTCGTCAGGTCTATACGCCCCGCTGGGCCCATACCGACGACAACCATGCCTGGGTGGAGGCCTGGGCCGACGGCAAGTGGTACTTCCTCGGTGCCTGCGAGCCCGAACCGGTGCTCAACCTGGGATGGTTCAATGCACCTGCCAGCCGCGGCATGCTGATGCACACCAAGGTGTTCGGCCGCTATGAGGGACCGGAGGAGGTGATGTCCGTCACACCCAACTATACCGAAATCAACGTCATTGACAACTATGCTCCCACCGCGCAGGCCACGGTGACCGTGACCGATGAGGCCGGACAACCCGTCAGCGGAGCACTGGTGGAGTTCAAGCTCTATAACTATGCCGAGTTCTATACCGTAGCCCGCAAGCAGACCGATGCGTCGGGACAGGCCTCACTGACCGCCGGAAAGGGTGACATGCTGGTGTGGGCGTCGAAAGACGGGCGGTTCGGCTTCCAGAAGCTGTCGTTCGGCAAGCAGGAGGCCCTGACCGTGAAGCTCGACCGTCGCGACGGTGATTCCTTTGAGTTGGATTTGGACATCGTTCCGCCTGTCGAGTCGGCCAACCTGCCGGCCGTTACGCCCGAACAGCGGGCCGAGAACGACCGCCGCATGGCTGTGGAAGACTCTATCCGCCGTGCCTATGTGGCTACGATGATGACACCCGAGACGGCCCGTGCCTGGGCTTCTTCCCAGAAGGGCCTGAACGAGGCGGAGCAACAGCGTGTGGCTGACTTCCTGGTTGCCTCGCGTGGCAATCATGCTGTCATCAAGGCGCTTGTCACCTTTGCATTGGAGCAGGGGCAGGGCAGCCGGGCCGTAGAATTGCTGGGAGCCGTGTCTGCCAAAGACTTGCGTGATGCGCGCTTCTCCATCCTGAAAGACCACCTGCTGAATACGCCCTCGGTATCTTGTGAACGGAGCGTGCCGGCAGTGCTGAATCCGCGTATCGCCACCGAAGAGCAGACCGCCTACAAGTCTTTCTTCCAGCAGACCCTGGACGAACAGACGGCCGAAGACTACCGGGCCCAGCCGCAGAAGCTGGTGGACTGGTGCCGCGAGAACATTGTGCTGAACGATACCTTGAACTCGCAGCGCATCCCCATGTCGCCCGAAGGTGTGTGGAACGCCCGCATGGCCGACACGTATTCGCGCGACATCTTCTTTGTGGCCGTTGCCCGCAGCTTGGGCATCCCGGCATGGATAGACGAAGTGACGGGTCGCGTGCGCTATCAGAATCTGGCCGAAGGCGGGAAGACGTTCGACGTGGACTTCAGCGAGGGCGGGGCACAGGGCGTTGCGCCTGTGGGCAGTCTGGTGGCAGCCTTCCAGCCGACCAAGTTCAACGACAATCCCAAATACTACAGCCACTTCACGCTGTCGCGCTGTGAAGACGGTGTGCTCCGCCTGCAGAGCTACGACGAGAACGGCGCTTCGTGGAACACACTGCTCCGCTCGCCCCTGCAGATGCCGGCCGGCTATTATGTGCTGGTGAGCGGCACGCGTCTGGCCAGCGGCGGGGTGCTGGTGCACATGAGCGGCCTGAATGTAGAAGCCGGCAAGACACTGGAAACCACCTTGACGATGCGCGAAAGCTCGGACCAGGTGCAGGTCATCGGTAACTTCAACTCCGAATCGCTCTTCACACCCATTACGGAGGGTGCGGTGGCCGCCGACCCCATCAGCCTGCTGACGGCTTGCGGGCGCGGTTACTTTGTGGTCGGTGTGCTGGGCGTGGGACAGGAGCCTACCAACCATGCCTTGAAGGATATGGCCAAACTGAGCAAGGAACTGGAGAAGTGGGGACGCAAGATTGTGCTGCTCTTCCCCGATGCCGAGAAATACGGCAAGTTCCGTCCACAGGACTTCCCCGGTCTGCCTTCCACCATTGTCTATGGCATTGACAGCCACGGCATTGCCGCCCAGATTATAGAGAACATGAAGCTGAAGCACAAGGATACGTTGCCTGTATTCGTGATTGCCGACACGTTCAACCGCGTGGTGTTTGTATCGCAGGGCTATACCATCGGTTTGGGCGAACAACTGATGCAGACTGTGAAGGGACTGTAATCACGCTCCCTGACACAGTGCTTTGTCAGGGTCCGACACAGTGCTTCCTTACCCCCTCACGCAGTGCTTCGTGAGGAGGTAAGGAAGTGCTTCGTCAGACCCTCATGAAGTGCTTCGTGAGGGAGGCATGATGAAAGGTATGGAAATGAACCCCTATAGGAGGAAGGAAATACGAACCGTACGGGCATAAAAAAAGTCTGGTGTGCTTTCGCACGTCAGACTTTCAATTCTCTCTGGTGTTGTCCTGAATATTATTCAGCTACAACAGCGCTGTCAGCTACTACAGTATCAGCTGCCTGAGCTGCTGCCTCGGCTGCGGCTGCTTCAACAGCTGCGATAGAGTCAGCGATACGGATAGAATCAGCTGCTGCTTGTTCAGCGTTAGCTGCTTTGTTACCACAAGATGCGAAAGATACTGCTACGATAGCTGCTGCCATCAAAACTAATTTTTTCATTTTCTTTTTACTTTTAAAAACGTAATACAATCAATTGCTTTATTAAAACGCTGCAAAGGTATAGACTTTTTGGATACGTTGTTCTCGAAACCCCAACTTTTTTTATGTTTTTTTTGTGTCTTCCCCTCAGAAGGCCTGCAAAGAGGGGCGGGAAACGGGGAAGATGGATCGAGAGTAGGGAATTCGAATAATAATGTGTACCTTTGTGCCCGATACAGCTATAAGAAGATTTATGATTGATACCAATATATTCCAGAACAAGACAGCGGTTTATTATACGTTGGGCTGCAAGCTGAACTTCTCGGAGACGTCTACCATCGGCCGGACGCTGCGGGAAGCGGGAGTGCGCACGGCCCGGAAGGGCGAGAAGGCGGACATCTGTGTGGTGAATACCTGCTCGGTGACCGAGGTGGCCGACAAGAAGTGCCGCCAGGCCATCCATCGGCTGGTGAAACAGCATCCGGGTGCCTTCGTGGTAGTGACAGGCTGCTATGCACAGCTGAAGCCCGACACGGTGGCCCACATCGAAGGGGTGGACCTGGTGTTGGGAGCCGAGCAGAAAAAGGATATCCTGCAATACCTGGGCGATTTGCGGAAACATGAATCGGGCGAGGCCTTTACCTCGGCGTTGAAGGACATTCGCTCGTTTGCTCCGTCGTGTTCGCGGGGCGACCGCACCCGCTTCTTCCTGAAGGTGCAGGACGGCTGCGATTACTATTGTTCCTATTGTACCATCCCCTTTGCCCGCGGGCGCAGCCGCAACGGCAGCATCGCTTCGCTGGTAGAGCAGGCCCGCCAGGCAGCCGCCGAAGGCGGAAAGGAGATTGTGCTGACGGGTGTCAACATTGGCGACTTCGGCAAGTCGACGGGAGAAACTTTCTTCGACCTGGTCAAGGCGTTGGACGAGGTGGAGGGCATCGAACGTTACCGCATTTCCTCCATCGAACCCAATCTGCTGACCGACGAAATCATAGACTTCGTGTCGCGGTCCAAGCGGTTCATGCCCCATTTCCACATCCCGTTGCAGTCGGGCTCCGACGCGGTGCTGAAGCTGATGCGCCGCCGCTACGACACGGCCCTGTTTGCAGCCAAGGTGCACAAAATCAAGGAGGTGATGCCCGATGCCTTTATCGGTGTGGATGTCATCGTGGGGACGCGCGGCGAGACGGAAGACTATTTTGAGGAGGCCTACCGCTTTATCGAAAGTCTGGACGTCACCCAGCTGCATGTGTTCAGCTATTCGGAACGTCCGGGTACGCAGGCGTTGAAGATAGACCATGTGGTGGCGTCCGAGGAAAAGCACCGCCGCAGCCAGCGGTTGCTGGAGCTGTCCGACCGGAAAACCAAGGCGTTTTATGAGAAGCACATCGGCCAGTGTCTGCCGGTGCTGCTGGAGAAATCCAAGCCCGGTACGCCCATGCACGGCTTTACGCCCAACTACATCCGGGTGGAAGTGCCGCACGACGATGCCTTGGACAACTGTGTGGTCACGCTCCGCCTGAAGGAATGGAACGACGACGGGACGGCCCTGAAGGGAGAACGGATATGAAACATCGCATTATCTATGGACTGACGTACGCGGGCATGTGGCTGCTGGCCTCTTTGCCTTTCAGCCTGCTGTATATCCTTTCGGACGGGCTGTACCTGCTGATGCGTCACGTGTTTCACTACCGTCGGAAGGTGGTCCGGCAAAATTTACGGAACTCCTTCCCCGAAAAGTCTGCCGGAGAGCTGAAGGAGATAGAACGGGAGTTCTACCATTACCTTTGTGACTACATGCTCGAGGAAGTCAAGATGATGCGCATGTCGTTTCGTGAACTGACGGGGCGCATGGAATATGTCAACAAGGATCTTTATCTGGAAATGATCGAGAAGCGGGGAGGCATCGTGCTGCTCATTCCCCATTATGCCAATTTCGAGTGGATAACGGGCATGAGTTCCATCATGCGTCCCGAAGACGTGCCGATACAGGTCTACAAGCCTTTGCGCAATCCCTATCTGGACGAATTGTTCCAGCGCATCCGGTCGAGGTTCGGCGGATACAATGTGCCCAAACATGCCACGGCGCGCGAACTGGTCAAGCTCCGCCGGGCCGGCAAGCGGATGGCCGTGGGACTGATTACCGACCAGTCGCCCAATGTGATAGAGGCCCATTACTGGACCACCTTCCTGCACCAGCCGACCGTATTCATGGACGGGGCGGAGCGGATAGCCAAGCTGATGGATTTTCCCGTTTTCTACTGTGACCTGCACCGCGTGTCGCGCGGATATTGCCGGGTGAACTTCGACCTGCTGGTGGAACACCCCAAGCAGACGGCCGACGGCGAGATTACCGAAATGTTCGCCCGCAGGCTGGAGAAGACCATCTGCGACAATCCTCCTTACTGGTTCTGGTCGCACAAGCGCTGGAAACTGAAACCCGAAAACATTGTTGCCCATCATGGATAAGATAGCTGTAGTCATTCTGAACTGGAACGGATGCGATATGCTCCGTTCGTTTCTGCCTTCCGTCGTAACCTGTTCTGAGGCCGACGGGGCGGTGGTATACGTGGCCGACAACGGGTCGACGGACGATTCGGTAGAGATGCTCCGCCGCGAGTTCCCTTCGGTCCGTCTCATACTGCTGGACCGGAATTACGGTTTTGCCGACGGTTACAACCGGGCTTTGCGGAAGGTGGAGGCCGAGTATGTCGTGCTGCTCAATTCCGATGTCGAAGTGACCGACCGCTGGCTGCATCCGTTGGCGGCCTATATGGATGCCCATCCGGAAGTGGCGGGCTGCCAGCCCAAGCTGCTCAGTTGGAGAGACAGAAGCGCCTTTGAGTATGCCGGAGCGGCAGGTGGGTTCATCGACCGTTACGGCTACCCTTTCTGCCGGGGGCGTATCATGAGTACGGTGGAGCAGGATGATGGGCAATACGACGCGGTGGCGCCGGTCTTTTGGGCTACGGGGGCTGCCTTGTTCATCCGGCTTGAAGATTATTGGAAGGCCGGCGGGCTGGACGGCCGCTTCTTTGCCCACATGGAAGAGATTGACCTGTGCTGGCGGCTTCGTTCCCGCGGCCGGCTGCTAGTGTGCGTGCCCCAGAGTGTGGTCTACCACGTCGGCGGTGCCACGCTGAAGAAAGAAAATCCGCGCAAGACCTTTCTCAACTTCCGCAACAACCTTTTGATGCTTTATAAGAACCTGCCGGAAGGAGAACTGAAGGGCGTGATGCGCGTCCGTTGGCTGCTCGATCAGGTGGCGGCCCTTGTCTTCCTGCTGAAAGGTCAGTGGCCCAATGCTCGTGCCGTCTGGCGCGCCCGCAGGGAGTTCCGCCGGCTTCGTCCGTCTTTCCGACCTTCGCGTGAGGAGAACATGGAAAAAGCCTGCACTCCGGTCATTCCCGAACGTACAGGCTATAGTTTGTTGCTCCGCTATTATTTGAAAGGGAAGAAGCGGTTTGCTGATTTGTAGAAGGTGACATCATCTTCCTTTGTGTACCTCCACCCCCGCCGTTTCGATGTCGGCACCCATGGGCGGATTGCGCTTGGAGAGCTTCAGGTCGATGTGTTCGATGGTGGGGAAGTTGTCGAGCAGGCGGCGGATGATGCGGCCGGCCACGTGCTCCAGCAGTTTGGACGGAATGTCCATTTCCTCCTTTACAGTCTGGTAGATTTCCGCATAGTTCACGGTGTCTGTCACGTCGTCGCTCTCCATGGCACGGGCGATGTCGGTCTTCAGCCGTAGGGATACGGTGTACTCATTGCCTACGGTCGTTTCCTGAGGGGCTACCCCGTGATAGGCATAGAAGCGGAGATTTTCGAGCAGGATGTAGCTTTCCATATGTCGTTTGTCAATAGGGTTTTACCACACGATGGGAGTTTCCCCATGGGCGGTGAGGTATTCGTTGGTGCGGCTGAAGTGCTTGTTGCCGAAGAATCCGTTGTAGGCCGAGAGGGGAGACGGATGGGCCGAAGTCAGTACCAGATGGCGGTTGCGGTCGATGAAGGCGCCTTTCCGCTGGGCGTATGCTCCCCAGAGGATGAATACCAGGTGTTCTTTCTCCTCGGCCAGTACTCGGATGGCAGCGTCGGTAAAGGTCTCCCAGCCGTGATTCTGGTGCGATCCGGCTTGATGGGCGCGTACGGTCAGCGTAGCGTTCAGCAGGAGGACGCCTTGTTGTGCCCAGCGGGTCAGGTTGCCGCTGGTGGGCATGTCGGTGCCGATGTCGCTTTTGATTTCCTTGAAAATGTTGACCAGCGAGGGCGGAAAGGCTACGCCGTCGTTCACCGAGAAGCAGAGGCCGTGAGCCTGTCCCGGGCCGTGGTACGGGTCCTGCCCGATGATGACCACCTTTACGCGGTCGAAGGGGCAGAGGTTGAAGGCATTGAATATCAGCCTGCCCGGCGGGTAGACGGGGCCTTTGGCATATTCATCCCGCACGAAGTCGGTCAGTGTCTTGAAGTATTCTTTGTCGAATTCGGGTTGCAGGCGTTTCTTCCAGCTCTCTTCTATCTGAACATTCATGGTTTTCGTTGTGCGCATTATGGGTTAAACTTCAGCCTGCAAAATAACGCAGATTTCTGCACATGGGGAAACTTGTGCCCCTATATTTTGCAAAAATCTGCGTTTGCCGAATGTTCAGATGAGGTGGATGTTATGCTTGAGGCATTCCTCGCGCATGCTCTCGGGCCAGATGCTGGCTTGTATCTCGCCGATGTGTGCCTTGCGGAGGTAGTACATGCAGAGGCGCGACTGCCCGATGCCGCCTCCGATGGACAGGGGCAGGGTGTCGTCCATCAGCCGTTTGTGGAAGTAGAGCTCCAGACGTTTTTCCTCTCCGGCCAGCTTCAGTTGTCTGAGCAGTGCCTCCTTGTCTACACGGATACCCATGGACGAAAGTTCGATGCTGCGTTGCAGGGGCTCGTCCCACAGAAGCAGGTCACCGTTCAGTCCCGGCAGTCCGTTCAGTCCCGGAGTAGTGTAGTCGTCATAGTCCGGAGCACGACCGTCGTGCTTCTTCCCGTCGCCCAGCTCGCACCCGATGCCTACAATAAATACGGCACCATACCGTTGGGTGATGGTATTCTCGCGTTCTTTGGGAGTGAGGTGGGGATAAAGCTGGCGCAATTCTTCGGCGTGGATGAAGTGCAGCTTGTCCGGCAGGCAGGGCTTGATTTGAGGATACATTTCGTATACCATGTACTCCGTGCGTACCATGGCGGCATAGATGCGGGTTACGATTTCCTTCAGAAAATCCACATTCCGGTCGGCGGCGGTGATGACGCGCTCCCAGTCCCACTGGTCCACGTAGAGCGAATGCAGGTTGCCCAGTTCCTCATCGGCACGGATGGCGTTCATGTCCGTATAGATGCCATAGCCCGGTTCGATGTTGTACTCGGCCAGAGTCAGGCGTTTCCATTTGGCCAGTGAGTGTACCACTTCTGCCTGTGCGTCGCCCAAATCTTTGATAGGGAAAGAAACGGGGCGCTCCACGCCGTTCAGGTCGTCGTTGATACCCATGCCTTTCAGCACAAACAGGGGAGCTGTGACACGTCGCAGGCGGAGCTCCGATGACAGATTCATCTGGAAAAACTCTTTGATTTGTTTGATACCCAGTTCGGTTTGCTTCAAGTCCAGCAAAGGTTTATAGTCTTTGGGTGTTATCAGGTAACTCATATGGTTTTCTTTTTATTTTAAGGGTTGGTTGTTAATGTGTCCGCAAATATAGACAAAATATTGATTGTTGAATGATGTTTTGTGAATAAAATATCAATATGACCATAAATTTTGCATTTGTGTTTCATTTTAATAGTGCTGGTCGAAGCCTCCCAAAGGAAAAATTACTTGAAAAAAGCGGGCATACATTAGGAGGATGCTGATATTTTTTATACTTTTGCCTCGCAATTGAGGCCTGGTAGCTTAGTGAATAGAGCGTCAGATTCCGGTTCTGAAGGTCGTGGGTTTGAGTCCCACCCGGGTCACCGACAAAAAATCCGCTGATTGTCAGCGGTTTTTTTTGTTTGTGGTGACATCAAAGTGTATAGATAAGGAATAAAGGCTATATTTGCATATGTTTGTAAGCGTTGCGTCCGGCGGATTGCAGAAACGTATGCGGTAGTTGAAAGGGCTGCTGATATTGGTTTGAAAAATGTGCTGGCCGACTGCCACAAGAGTTCAAGGTAAGAAATCAATGATTGAGAACGTTGGATGAAATAACAAAAAGAACAGTAACATGAGAAACAAGATGTTTGCATGCGTTGTCGGCTGCGGCTTGGCTCTGGCTTCGGCAGAAAGCTTTGCGGCGCAGCAGGAACAACCGAAAATGCCTTATTGGCAGGACCTTCAGACGGTATCTGTCAATCGGGAGGCGCCCCGAACGTCGTTCATGACATATGACGACCGTGAGGCCGCCCTGAGTGGTAAATACGAGAACAGCCGCTTCTACCGGCTGCTGAACGGAACGTGGAAGTTCCTGTATTCCGATTCCCATCGCAGGCTGCCTGCCGATGTGACTTCGGCTACAGCAGACCTGGCAGGGTGGTGTGACATCCAGGTGCCGGGCAACTGGGAAGTACAGGGACATGGCGTGGCCATCTATACCAACCAGTGGTTTGAGTTCAAGGCCAGCGACCCTCAGCCGCCGCTGTTGCCCGACGACATTCCGGTGGGTGTCTACCGACGCGAGATAGATATACCGGCCGAGTGGTTACAGACAAGAGATGTCTACCTCCATCTGGCCGGAGCCAAGTCGGGTGTCTATGTCTATATCAACGGGCAGGAAGTGGGATATAACGAAGATTCCAAGAATCCGGCCGAATTCCTGATCAATTCTTATGTAAAGCCGGGCAAGAACAGCCTGGTGCTGAAAATCTTCCGTTGGAGCACGGGTTCGTATCTGGAGTGTCAGGACTTCTGGCGTCTGAGCGGTATCGAACGCGATGTCTTCCTCTATGCACAGCCCAAGGTGGCCGTCAAGGACTTCCGGGTCGTATCGACGTTGGACGACACTTACAAGGACGGTATCTTCCGTCTGGCAGTGGACATGAGAAACCGGGCAGCCGGACAGAAATCTGTAAAGGTGGGTTACGAGCTGCTCGATGCCGAAGGCCGTTCGGTGGCAAATGCGGTTCAGGAGTGCAGCCTGCCTGCCGGTGGTGTACAGACTATGGACTTCAGCACAACGCTGGCCGGTGTGAAGACATGGACTGCGGAGCACCCCAACCTATACAAACTGCTGATGACGGTCGAGGAAGACGAAAAGGTGACCGAAATCGTTCCCTTCCACGTTGGGTTCCGTCGCATCGAAATCAAGCAGATTGACCAGCTGGCCAAGAACGGAAAGCCCTATACCGTGCTGCTCATCAATGGACAGCCGTTGAAACTCAAGGGTGTGAACATCCATGAGCACAACGAGGCTACGGGACACTACGTACCCGAGGAGCTGATGCGGAAAGACTTCGAGCTGATGAAACGCCACAACATCAATACGGTTCGTCTGGCTCACTATCCGCAGGACCGCCGTTTCTATGAGCTGTGCGACGAATACGGCCTGTATGTATATGATGAGGCCAACATCGAGTCGCATGGCATGTTCTACGACTTGCGCAAGGGGGGAACGCTGGGCAACAACCCCGAATGGCTGAAGCCCCACCTCTACCGTACGGAGAATATGTATGAGCGTAACAAGAACTATCCTTCAGTAACCTTCTGGTCGCTGGGTAATGAAGCCGGTAACGGATATAACTTCTACCAGACCTATCTGTGGGTGAAGGAACGGGAGAAAGATTTGATGAACCGTCCCGTGAACTACGAACGTGCCCAGTGGGAGTGGAATTCCGACATGTACGTGCCCCAGTATCCCAGTGCCGAATGGCTGGGTTATATCGGTGCGAACGGTTCGGACCGTCCGGTCGTTCCGTCGGAATATTCGCATGCGATGGGCAATTCCAACGGTAACCTGTGGGACCAGTGGAAGGAAATCTACAAGTATCCCAACCTGCAGGGCGGATACATCTGGGACTGGGTGGACCAGGGTATTCTGGAAACAGACGCGGCCGGCCGTCCCTATTGGGCTTATGGAGGCGATTATGGAGTGGATATGCCAAGCGACGGTAACTTCTGCTGCAACGGTCTGGTAGCTCCCGACCGCACGCCGCATCCGGCCATGGCTGAAGTGAAATATGCCCATCAGAACGTGGCTTTCGAGGCAGTGGATGCCGCAGCAGGCAAATTCCGTGTGCTGAACCGATTCTATTTTACGGATCTGAAAGACTACGACATCCTGTACGAAGTGCAGGTCAATGGAGAGACCCGCAAGAAAGGCCGTCTGAACATGGCCCTGGCACCGCAGCAGTCTGCCGAGTTCTCCATTCCGGTGTCGGGCTTCCGCCTCAAGGCTGGGACGGAATGCTTCGTGCGTTTCGGTGTGGTGACCCGCCTGGCCGAGCCGTTGGTTCCCAAAGGCTATGAAGTGGCCTGCGAGCAGTTCCGCTTGTCGGCAGCACAGCCCGAACTGGCCTACAAGGCATCGGGACCGAAGCTGACAGACAGCCGCGAGGGCGACCGCATTGAGATTTCTTCGTCCAAAGTGCGTTTCGTGTTCGATGCGGCAGCGGGCAAGGTGACCTCCTATTGCGTGGACGGCATGGAATATGTGTCCGACGGATTTGGTATCCAGCCCAACTTCTGGCGTGCGCCCAATGACAACGATTATGGAAACAGCAACCCCAAGCGTCTGCAGATATGGAAGCAGGCCAGTCATGACTTCCGCATCAGTTCGGCTGACGTGAAGAAAGACGGTGACACCCGCATCCTGAGCGTGGTCTATGACTTGCCTACCCGGAACGAATACTTCGTGAACTACCGCATCTATCCGGACGGCGTGGTCAACGTGTCGTTGAAGTTCACTCCTACCAACGCCGCTGCTGTGAAGACCGAAGTGCTGGAAGATACCAATCTGGCAACCTATACGCCGGGCAAGAAAAAGGCAGACGGCAGTCAGCTCGAATTGCCCCGTCTGGGCGTACGCTTCCGGATGCCGGCCTCGCTGCATCAGGTGGAATACTTCGGCCGTGGTCCTGAAGAAAATTACATCGACCGCAATGCCGGTTCCATGATTGGCCGTTACACGACGACTGCCGAAGACATGTACGTCCGCTACGTGCGTCCGCAGGAGAACGGCCACCGTACCGATACGCGTTGGGTGGCCTTCTCGGACGGCAAACGGAAAGGCCTGCTGGTAGTGGCCGACAGCATCATCGGCTTCAATGCCTTGCGCAATACGGTGGAAGACTTCGACAGCGAAGAATCTTCGCATCCTTACCAGTGGCGCAACCGCTCTCCGCAGGAGATTGCCAATAAGAATGAAGCCGAAGCCCGCAACGTCATGCGTCGCCAGACTCACGTGAACGACATTGTTCCGCACGATTTCGTGGAAGTCTGCCTGGACATGAAGCAGCAAGGCGTGGCCGGATACGACAGCTGGGGAGCCAAGGTACAGCCGGGCTACACCATTCCTGCCAACCGCCTGTATACCTGGGGCTTTACACTGGTTCCCGTCAAGGGCGGAAACTACGACAAGGCTTTGCAGTATAAGTATTGAGAGAGAATGTTGGTGATATTCGAAGCCGGCAGCCGGATACGGACGAAGGTACGTATCGCTGCCGGCTTCGCTTTGTTTGAAAAGCAGATAGTCTTGGAAACCCGGAATGCGGCAGCCTTTCCCCGTTTCCTGTGCGAGGAAACGCCCGTTCCCCTATAAGGAAACAGGCGTTCCCTTTCAATGGTAACGGTCGTTCCCTTCAATGGTAACGACCGTTTCCTTATAGGGGAAACGGAGTTCCCCCAGCGGAAACACGCGGCTGTATGCCGTGAGGGCAGGAGAGGCTGCCGTTTATTCCCAGACGAAGCAGTCGGTATAGCCGTCGAAGCAGTTTTCGTCCGGCGCTCCCAGCGAGCGGAGCACGGAACGTATCAGCTTCTGTTCGGCGGGCGGGAGCAGCCGGTCTCCCTTGCGCGAGGCGTAATAGTTCTTTCTTCCCATCTTTCCTATCATCCGTTCGCGGAAAGCAGCCGCCTGCTTCACCGACAGCTCGTCGATGATTCGGGCAAATCCTTTGGCATAGCGCACCTTGGTGTTGGGGCAATAGTATTTGCATTTTCCCTGCGCCTGCCCGGCCATGTGTGGCACCAGCATCCAGACGAAAGCCTTGTCGGCAGGCATGTGTTCATAGGCGATGTGGCGCAGGCAGGTCGCAGCCTGCGGGCAGCTGGCCATACAATGGCCGAATCCGCGGGGTACTACAGAGTAATCGAAATTTTCCATGGTTTGTACGATTGGTTTTCTATTTGCTCCAAAGATAGTGAAAGACGGGAGCAGAGACAAACGAAAAACAAAGTTTTTCAGTTTGGCTGTGCCGAGCCGCATCCTGTCTTATCAAAAGGTACGGAAAAGTGGGCAGAGATGCAACCCGTATAATTGACTGTATAGGTTAATATCATAATGTTCTGTACTGGAACTGAAAAAGCCAACTTATCCGTAATTGGACAGGTTGGCTTTTTGCGTTAGTTATAGCAATAGTCCTAAAAATTGTTTTCCTCTATGAATTTATCACTTTGTTTAAAGAACAAGAAACATAGCTCTTTTAAATCTTCGTATTTAATCAGTCCTATCATCGTTTTCTCTAAGTATTTATCCTTTTCTTTTCTTTTCCAAGAACCATCTGTTATATACAGGTATTCACCTTCACGTACAATTCGGAAATGAGCAAAGGCATTCCGAAGATGCCTGAAGAAAGCAACAGCTTTATTATTCTTGCCATTTTTATCTACTGCAAAATAAATCCTATTTTTCTCAATAAATTCGGGAAAAACGTTTATATCCCGTACCTCTACAACGATTCCTTTACTATCCAAATAATTTTGAATGTCATTGTTCCAATCGTAGACACATTGAATGCTGTTTTCTTGGTTGCGCATAATGTCGTAATAGAAGAAATGTACCTCCTCTGCTGACAAAATGCTTTTCTTGTATTCGGGCATTGTATAATTCATACTATTCCTCCATTTCTATGATGTTGTCAAATGCAGCACCCCAATTTGACAAGTAATATGCTTGATAAGTGCCTTTTGGGATATAAAGTTTAGCTTCTGATTTAACTATTCCAGTAAAATCGTCGTTGTATGATTTTGGAGGTGTCAGATTAAAACAATAGACTTCTGTAATAGATGGATTTTCTAATAAATTGGTGCAGCCAATGTCTGTTACTCCTGTACCAATTTTGACAACCCCAAGATTTGTGCAACCGTAAAAAGCATACGATTTAATTTTTGTTACACTATTGGGAATGTTTATGCTTGCAAGGCTTGTGCATTCATAAAAAGCTTGTTCTTCAATCGTTGTTACACCATTAGAAATATTAATATCTGTAAGGCTTGTGCAACCATTGAAAGCTTCGTATCCTATTGTTGCTACGCTATTGGGGATATTAATATTTTTAAGGCTTTTGCAAGTTTTAAATGCTCCAAGTTCAATCGTCGTTACACTATTGGGAATCTTGATATTTAAAAGACTTGCACAACCACTAAAGGTGTAATCCTCAATTATTGAGATGCCATTAGGGATATCAATGTCTGTAAGTCTTTTGCATCCTGAAAAGGCAGAACGTCCAATTGCTGTTACACCATTAGGAATATTTATATTTGAAAGATTTGCACACCCACTAAAAGCTGCACTTCCAATCATTGTCACACTATTTGGAATCTCGATAATTGAAAGGTTTGTACAACGTAGAAAAGCCCCTGTTCCTATTGCGATTATGTTATTAGGCAAAAGTATTTGTTTAAGATATTTAAATTCAAAAAACATATAGGAACCTATTCTATTATCTTCCGTACGATATTCCCCATAATAAGGATGAGAAGAAATTTGGTACGTACTCTCTCCTGAAACAATATGGGCTTCGGATATATCCAAATACTCAAGATATCTCATCTCTCTAATAGCACTTATGTCTGTTCCATTTAAATACCCAACAAGTTTTAATGCTTTAAAGTCTGTACGTTCTGTTATTTTCGGCAAATCTCCTGCATTTGGAACATTAATTGTAATGATGTCTGGCATTTTACCTTTCTGACTTACCAATAGTATATCTTCTACTCCGCTTTCTTTGTTCGTGAAAGTGATTTTAGCAGAACGACTATCATCTCCTTCATTCTTGGCTACATTATAATATAATGTATGCTCCGTTAATCCGCGAGTAGTTGTAGTGGTAATCCAATCCACGTCAGGCATTTCCACTTCATAATCCACATTAGCTGACAATTTTACTTCAATGGTTTCACCATCTGCATTTACGGTTACTTCTTTTTGCCCAAGAATAATAGCATCTTTCTGAGCCTGAATGATGGTTAAGGTTTCCATTACGTCATTTTTCTTATTCCGGTAAATAATCTTTGCCTCCCTGCTGTCATAAGTAGTATTGGCATCAATGGAGTAGTATAAAGTGTGGCTTGACATAGCACGTGTAGAGATTTCATGTATCCAATCCACTTGGGGCATTTCTACTTCATACTCACAATTACTCCTTAATTCCACCGTAATATCTTCCCCTGTCGCGTCTATATTGTATTCGTTCTTGCTTAGTAGGATAATGTCGCCTCCAGCTTGATAAATGTGTACGGTTTCAGACAAAGTTCCATTTGTGAAAGTAATTGTACCTTCACGTTTTTCATTGTCCTCGTTAACGGCAGCTGAATATGTTTTGGTTGTGGTGGATAATGTACGTGTATTACTTTTTTCTTTAATCCAATCTTTACAATCTTCTCCAATTATAGCTGTATAGTTTATATTAGCTTTTACTTCTATTGTGAAATCTCCTCCTGTCTGATTGATTTCAACTTTATCGGAAGTAAGTAAAAGTGCATCCTTTTGTTTTTGAGTTACTACAAAGCTTTTGCTTTCAGTTCCCGATTTTAACGTAACGGTCACACTTCGATCATCATAGGTAGAGTTTTCCACTACTGCTATTTTTACAGTTTGATTACCGGCATTTCCTTGGGTCGGTGATGCGGTACACCAGTTCTCCCCTCCTTTTATTGGTGCAACACTTATCGTCCAATCAGCATTCGTTGTAAAGGTGAATGTCTGCTCGTTAGCTTTTTCTGTGAAATTCATGTCGCTTTGGGTGAATTCTTCAATAGCTGGTTGATTGGGAATAGGTGATTCTTTTCCATCATCGCTGCAGGAAATAAAATTGGTGTATATCCCTATGGCTAATATAGCCATCCCGATTGATTTAAATGTTTTCATTTTATGATACTTATTTGGGTTATTGTGATAGATTCGATTTCTTTCAGTTCCTTATTTCTTATTATAGCATTTCCTGTTATACTACACTGTTTTTCTGTATTGATAGATGTCTTACCATCGCCATATAGAATCTTGGCTACTCCTTTAAACGTGATTGTTTTTCCATATTCCGTTATGGAATTGTCTAATATTGAGACATCCATGACGTTTTTGATAGTAAATCCGAAATTAACTATTTCAACCTTGTTGCTGGAATAATACTTTTCAATAAATACACCAATTGAATAAGCTGTATCTTTGGAATTCATATTTGGAATATTTTTGCTTCCCAATTCCCCGAAGAAAGCAGTAAATAAAAAAGGTGTGGGAACTTATTGTTTTTATCCTATGTTCAGGCTCTCGCATTGCCTTTGGTACGGATAAAACAATAGCCCACACCAAATTGATAATATCTAAAGACCTTATATGGCAATACAAGGTAGGTATATATCAAATGGTGCGGTGCTATTGCTATCATCTTCGTACCATAGTCAAATTTGCGAGATTTGAACATAGAAGATAATTTCAATAACACCTTTCGTTAATCATATGTCCTTTCAAGGCTTGACGCAACAAGCTTCCTGAAATTGTGGCAAAGTTAGCGAAAGGTTTTGAATTGTAATGGCTTTGAGGCGAATAAATTTTATTTGCAGCTTTATTTGTCGTTTCTTCAACGTTATTTGGACTGGTGTACAGGGTATTCGGGCACTTGTTTTCTTGTTTCATATTCAGTTCGTATTACATGAACATACAATTCGTTTATTGTGGCAAACGGTAGAGAATTGTATCTCTTTTTCCTGTTTGTTGCCACAAAGTTAGAGGGGAGCACTGATTTATTAAAACAAAAAATGGTAAGTTATAGGTAGCAAAGATAATTAACTGTTTTTCGGGAAATAATGGCTGCCGACCTGTATAATCAGAACTGAATGGTGTCGCCTTCTTCGCAGTTTAATCTGGGGATATTCTCTTCCGTCCAGTCTATTTTCCCTTTACTCCATGCTTCGTATGGAATGAAAATCAGGGGAATCAGTCTGTCTGTTCCGTTGATACGGAATTGCCCTATATCGGTGGTATGGTGACTGATTTTTTCGTAGGTGGCCATCAGCTGCCAATAACGTTTATTGGTCAGCTCTTCTTTGGACAGATCAACAAGTTTCATCAGATAGAGAATCAATTCTACTTCCTTGGTGGACACTTGTGCATCTTTCTTCCTCTTCATCGGAAAGTATCGGTTCAGGAATATGGTCAGGTCGTGGACGAAGTAGCTCTGTAGGACAGATTTGTTGGAAAGCTGGTCCCATGAAACGATTTTTTCTATTTCGTAGGATTTGCAGTCGCTTGCCTTTTGTGCTTCCAGTGTTTCTATTACTTTCTTTATCAGAGCAGAATTGCTACTTTCTGTCGTGGTGCCGTCCGCGTTGGTAAAGGTGATTTTGGTCACGTTATCCAATGTGGCGAGGGTTTCCTGTATGCGGGGCTTCAGCAAGAATACATAGCGCGATTTTCCTCTCATGACGAGAAAAATGGCCAGGATGAAGAGGTTGAACATGCAAACCTGTTTCCCCTCGGCCTCCAGTTCGTTTTGCAGTTTGCTCAGCTTGGAGTCGTATAGGATGAGGGGAATGATTTTTTGGAAGCCGTTTCTGTATGCCTGAAAGAAATCTTGGGCCGTGCAGCCTTGATAGATACGTTCGGGCTTTTCGTTGATTAGAAATTCGTCGTAAGGATGGATGTTGGCTTCGTAGAATTCGAGATAGTGGAAAGGATATAGTTCTTGGGTGTTGTCGTCAGGGGTCTTGATGATGTGCTGGCTATAAACGTTCATGGTATCTCTGTCTTTTAGGGGAAGGCTGAACAATGTTAAAACAAAAATCAGATAGAAATCTTTCGATAACTATCTGATTTTCTTAAGAGCGGAAGACGGGACTCAAACCCGCGACCCTC
>ULPL01032700.1_pt1 | contig 35514 bp, 20 predicted proteins | sample 1953481 | NCBI WGS metagenome assembly ULPL01 (sample SAMEA4835628, study PRJEB28245) | human gut metagenome | biome: gut microbiome; material: fecal sample | place: Denmark | collected 2008 | reverse complement strand
GGAGACGAAAATACGTGGTTTACCGAATGCTTACGAAAAAAATGGCTGGAAAACTTGTAAGAAAACAAGAAAGCGAGATATGGATGCAGGGGAGTCCACATTAAGCCTGCTTGTCTCTACACAAAGATTTGCTATATTATAACCCGAAGTTAGACAAAAAAGAGAATATCTTACCGGCCAGTTGAGGCAGGCTCAATAAAAGACTTACCCAAGAATGCGTTTATTATACGCAGACTTGGGTAAGTCATTTATTTATTCTCTTACTTTTCTTAATATCCGAAGTTTTGTTTTATAACTCCGTGTGATGTATTAATTTCAGCTTGTGGTATAGGTAAAATAGTCCGATAGTCTGTATAATCGATTTTTCCGACTTTAGGGTTGTTTACCGATTTCTTATTTCTCCACATATCCCATGCCATATGTCCTTCACCGTTTAATTCGATTCGTCGTTCTTTCAGAATTTCATCCAATGTAACAGTATTGACATCAGAGTAACCAGTAATGCGTTTCTCTCTCAAATCATTGATGTATTTTGCTGCTGTCACTCCATTGTCATCAATGGACTTTAGTGCTGCTTCTGCCGCAATGAGATAAACTTCTGATAAACGAATGACTTTAGGATTATTCACATAAATTTCTCCATTATAGCCTGGATATTTTTGTGTGTAAAACCCGGTATTATTACCATTATCTGTTTCTTCTGCAATCAGTTCTTTCCGGACATCACCTGCTGGTTGTGAGGCAAGCAATTGTTTAAAAGAGTCACTTATGGCTGCTTCTGCATATCCTTCTGCGTGCGTGTAATATCCTAATGAATTACGTTGAGCATTGTATTGAGAAGTTACTGCAATTTCAAAAATATTCTCAGATGGAGTGAATTGCTGAGACCAAACACTTAAATAGTCTCCAATACTATATAATTTATAAGGACTATTTTCTATCACTTCTTTGGCATCTTTCAAAGCTAAAGCATTATGGTCTGTTCCATCTGCATTATCCATATATAAATGAACTCTTGAACGCAAAGCTAAAGCTCCCCAATAATTAATATGGCCAGTTGTTTTATCTTTCATATTGGCAAGCTTTTGTAATGCCGTATCAAGATCTGAAAATATGGTTTCATATGTTTTGGCCAATGATGTCCTTTCTCCAATATAATTTGCCGGGAAAGTTTGCGTTGCTAAAGTAATACCTAACTCACTGTTCATATCATTTACAGTGGAAGGTATCTTGGCATACAAACGAGCCAAATCAAAATGGAATAATGCACGTAAAGCATAGAGTTCACCAAGTTGTTGTTCAACTTCTTCTCCAGAGAGTCCAACTTCTGCAACTTGCTCTATCACTTTATTCACTCTGGCTAAAGATTGATAAAATGAAAAGTAAAATGTTTCCGGACTTAAACTGGTTGGAGTTGCTAAATACCATGAGACATCGGTAGCTTGACCGTTTTTTCCTATGCACTGAAAGTCTTCTCCTTTCATATCGGCGTATAATGTAAAATCCCCGGAATAAATACCACGTGATGACGTGGCAGATGTCCAAGTCTGGCTTTCATATACTCCATTAACAGCATATACCAAGTCTTCGTATGATGTTATGGCTGATGACGATTCCCATGAATCTGCTGGCTCTTTATCCAAAACATCACAGGACACCATGGCGGTGGCGAATGTCAATATCGTTAAATATTTAAATTTCATAGTTATCATTTTTAGCTTATAATTCAATATTAATTCCAAATACACAACTCTTCAATTGTGGAGTATCTACTTGTCGATACCCATTAATAGCGACATCTGGATCTACATCTTTTGTCTTAGCCCAAATTAACCATGGATTGTTAGCTCTGAAATAAACTCTCAGGCGCTGCATGTATTTTTTAGAAATTGGAATATTATATCCTACAGTAAACTCACGCAATCGGATATTATCAGTAGATTTGATGTGGCGACTGGAAAAACGGTCTGCGCGATATGGATTACCATAAATTGGTTTAGGATTATCCACCACGTCACCAGGTTTTGTCCAATAATTTCCTGCCACATCAGCTGATGGAGTTGTACTTCCTAACCGGTATCCGTCACTATGCAAAAAGTATCCTGGATAATCGAACATGTCACCTCCAAACTGATAGGTAATCAAGAATGAAAGATCAAAGTCTTTATAAGTAAAGCTATTGGTCAGACCTCCTATGACATCAGGCAAGGCTTTACCGACTATGCCCCATTGAGCTTTACTGTAATCTGTTGTGACTCCTTTTGAATGATCATTAGGGTCAAGCCAGAATTCGCCTAATCCTGTATCTGGATTAACTCCCTTCCATTCTGGAAGATAGAATGTATACATTGATTCACCTTCACGATGTATATACATTTGTCCGTCACCGTATTGAATATCTGCACCATCAGGTAACTTTTCTACAATAGCTTGTTGATAAGTTAAGTTGAAGTTAGTAGTCCATGTGAAATCTTTTGTGCGAATATTTTGTGAATTAATTTCTATTTCCACACCATTATTTTTCAGCTCTCCTAAATTTTCCCAACGACTAGAGAAACCTGTGACATAGGAATTCGGTACCTGGAACAGCAAATCAGTTGTCTTTTTTAGGTAATATTCTACTCCCAATGTAACACGGTCAAACATATTCCATTCAATTCCTACATTCAGATTTTTAGAACGTTCCCATGTCAGTTGGTCATTTGGTAACTGATACCAGTAGATAGAAGGATTGCCTCCATAGCCAGATCCTGCATATAAATCTTTATAGCCATAATAGTCTGTTGGCAAATTACCATTCGTACCATAGGAAGCCTTAATTTTAAAATCAGTGAATAATGGCATATCTTCCATAAATCCTTCCTTGCTAAGTCTCCATGCTCCTGAAACAGACCAGAAATTTGCCCAACGGTTATCTTTGCTTAAACGTGAAGAACCATCACGGCGAAAACTGGCAGAAAGATAATATTTGTCATCAAAGTTATAATTTACATTTCCGAGATAAGAAAGCATACCTGCTCCGTAAGTTGAACTTGAAGCTGCATCAGGCTGTCCATTTACCAATTCCGGCAAATGGTTTGAATAATTTTTTGCAACCGTTACTATTTGAAGAAGATTCTGATTCTCAAGCTCAAAACCAATCATAGCAGACAGGTTATGTTTGTCATTGAAAGTATCGGTATAAGTCAATGTGTTTGAACTTGTCAATGTTGAATTTTGAAAAGTATAACGTGAACCCATACCTCCAACAGCTAGTCCATTTACGCTGTTCTTGTCCCAATATTCGAAATGTTTATTGTCTATATAGTCATAACCAAATACAGACTTAAAAAATATTTTATCCAAGAAATGAAGACCCAATTCTGCATTTGTCAGGCTGCGGAACATTTTACTTTGAATCCACTCCAGAGAATTTGCATCATCTTTACTACCCAGCATTAAATGAGGGTTTGTTATTTGTCCGAAACTTACATCTTCATTATATGTTCCATCCGAATTATATATCGGTGCTGTTGGGTCTAGCGCAAATAAAACTCCCAAAGGAGAACTTGTACCCAATCCTTGTGCCTGGTCATTCTGATCACGGAAACCGTTCTGGGTTGTTGATGCAATCATTTGCTTCACAGAGAAGTCTGCCCAGTCTGTTATTTTCTGGTCAATATTTACACGAGCTGAAATACGCTGGAAATCACTACCTAATACAATACCTTCACTTTTGTTATAACCAAGTCCCGCATAAAAACGTGTATTTTGATTACCGCCATTAAGTGAAATCTGATGATTTTGGGTAATAGCCGTGCGGTAGATTTCATCTTTCCAGTTAGTGCTCGTTTTTCCTGAAGGATCTTTCACAAAATCACTCAAATCATTATTCTGTTCAATTAACGCATAAGCATCTTCTTTGGAAGTTACTCCTTCATACTCCATATAATAATTCGCGATAGATTCTCGTGCATAACCAATGTAATCTGTTCCACTCATCATATTATATTGGTCAACAGCCATTTTATTCCATCCTACTTCTCCATTATAGGAAACACGAGTCTTACCTTCTTTTCCACTTTTTGTAGTAATAATTACCACTCCGTTGGCCGCACGGGATCCGTATAATGATGCGGCTGCCGCATCCTTCAATACCGTCATAGACTCAATGTCTTCTGGATTCAATGTACTAAGAATACTTTGTGATTTGCCGTAATAACTCATATCCTCATCTGATTTCATGACAACACCATCAATCACATATAATGGAGCTGTCGAACCATTGATAGAACCGACACCACGAATATTAACCTTTCCAACAGAACCCGGGTCACCTGTAGCAGATGCAACTCGTACTCCGGCCATTTTCCCGGAAAAAGCCTTATCCAAAGATTCTTTAGACCCTGAAGTGATTTGGTCTGCCTTGATTGATGTGGCAGAACCGGTAAATGATGATTTCTTAGCAGTACCATACGCCACAACCATCACTTCATCCAGCTGCTCCGCATCCGACTTCATCACCACTTTCACGTTCGGCTTAATCTTCACTTCCTGCGACTGCATTCCGATGAAAGAAATGACCAAAGTTCCGGCGGAACTTGGCACGTTAGTCAACGTAAAATTACCATCAATGTCGGTAACGGTACCTACAGTAGTACCTTTTACCAATACTGATGCGCCCACTACAGGTAAACCATCTTCTTCAGAAGTAACATTACCAGTTACCTTCGAAATCTGAGCGTTTACCAGACCAATGCCTATCATCAGGCAGGTCATTAACAGCATCAATTTTCTTTTCATAAAAATCTCTCTTAAAGTTTAACTTTACATTAATAAAAATTCATTCACTCTAACAGGACGCAAAAGTAGTAATATCTTTTTAAATATTTATACCATTTTCAATAAAATTCCCCCAAAAGGTTGCTTTTTAACACTTATAGCCGCCACTTTCATGCAAAAGTATGTTTTTATAAAGTAAATGATATGCATTTCTTGTGTCTGTATTTTATTGTGACGTCAAAATATGAATCCTTTTTGACAGACACTTGTTACTTTTAATTTAGCTAAAATAGATGCTATATAGGTAATAAAATTCTTCTTATTGCATATTATCTGCATATTTTCTTAAAAACAACATGATATGGACAAGATTTATTTCAGATTGGTCTACAACCGCAAAAAGAAGTTAAACAAATCAGGGAAAGCTCTTATACAGGTGGAAGCTTACAGGAAGCGTAAAAAGGTTTACATTTCGACAGGAATATATGTCAATCCACAGCAATGGGACAATCGTCATAACAGAATCATTAGACATCCACACTCTGAGGAGCTGAATCGAATGTTGGAAGAATTTATTCTGCAATTACAATGGGAAGAATTAAAATCATGGAAACGTGGTGTTCATATTAACTTGTCTGCTTTTAAAACTATAAGCCGTCAAAGTGATACTGAAAGAATGACATTTTTATCCTTTGGTAGAAACTGGGTAGAACATTCATTGCGTAAGGATGCTACCAAAAAGAATCTTTTAACAACATTGGATTTGCTTAATCATTTTCGCTCTTCTATTGAATTTGAAGATATAACTTATTCATTTCTTCTTGAATTTGAAGATTTCATGCGACAAAAAATGTACGAGACAAATACAATTGCCAAACACATGAGACAATTAAGGACTTTTGTCAACGAGGCTATCAAAAGAGGATACATTCAGCCGGAAGATTATCCGTTTAGAAAATACCAGATAAAAACAACTCAGAGCAAACATAGTTTTCTGCTTCCCGAAGAAATCAGGAAATTGGAAAAACTGGAACTTTCATTGTGTTCAAAATCGCTAATGCACAGCTTAAAGGCTTTTTTATTTTGCTGTTACACAGGAGTCCGGTATTCAGACTTTGTACTTCTTAATGAAAGTAATATTGTTACGATAAAAGGAGAGAAATGGCTTATATTTAAAACTGTCAAGACAGATACAAAAGTCAGCATACCATTATATCTTCTCTTTCAGGGGAAAGCCCTCCGATTATTGCAAGAATATCATCAGAATTTAAGTGATTTTTTTCACATAAAATCGAATTCCTCCGTAAATAAAGATTTAAAAAGAATCGGTGTGTTAGCCAAGATAGAAAAACACTTTTCATTTCATACAGCTCGGCATACCAATGCTACCCTTTTGATTTATAATGGTGCACAAATAACTACAGTCCAGAAACTATTAGGGCATCAGAGCGTGAAGACTACTCAAGGATACAGTGATATTTTTTCAGGAACGATTGTAAAAGACTTGAAGAAATGCAAGTTTTAATTTTATTATACATTGAAATTCCGATATAGCCATGTAAATTTATGTTAACTTCTTTTCATCGTATTGCTTTTTCTTCTACTCTAAGGCCTTATACGAGCATACGCTTGACGGGTTGACGGGTTGGCACTGGTTTTTCTAACATTATATATATAGGTGTGGAATAACTTATATGACTTGTTCCACACCTATATATTATAGAAGTTGTAAAAATACCTGCCAACCCGTCAACCTGTCAACTTAGTCAGGAATAAATCTTCAAACTGACAACTATTTTCAGTACACTTCAAACGCCCTTACGTTCGAAGTGAAACGCCCTTGCGTTTGAAGTAAAACGCCTAAGCGTTTTAATCAAAACGTCCTTGCGTTTCGGATAAAACGTACTTACGTTTTCTTCCAGACACAAAGGCGATAGTTTTTTCAGTTTAATTCTTCAGTAGAGTCTTAGTAGAAAACTTGTATTAGAGATTAATCTAAAATCACCATGCATCATACTCTGAGTGGATAATATAATTTCTATTTGCCTCATTATCAATTGGTTGTTTTGATTTATAGTTCCGCCGGAACTTTGGTCATTTCTTTCATCGGAATGCAGTCGCAGGAAGTGAAGATTAAGCCGAATGTAATTGTGGTACTGAAGTCTGATGCTGAAGTACTTGATGAAGTTGTGGTTACTGCTATGGGTATATCTAAAGAAAAGAAAGCCTTAGCTTATGCTGTGCAGGATATAAAAGGAGATCAATTGACACAAGCTGCTAGCACAAGCCTCTCCTCCGCATTACAGGGAAAAGTCTCAGGTGTTGACATTACACCTTCTTCAGGTATGCCTGGTGCCTCATCGCAGATAACTATTCGTGGCGTACGTTCCTTTACTGGAGACAATACTCCATTGTACGTAATAGATGGTATGCCAATTTCATCAGCTGCTGATATTGATACCGATACTCGCAATACGGGTAGTGTGGCTGGTGCAGATTTTGCCAATCGAGCTGTAGACATAGACCCGAACGATATCGAAAGTATTAATATCCTGAAAGGACAAGCAGCTTCTGCCCTTTACGGTATGAGAGCCTCTAATGGAGTTATTGTAATCACTACAAAAAGTGGAAAAGGGGCAGCAAAAGGCAAACCGACAATTACGTTAAACACTAATCTTTCATTTGAGAAGGTTTCGACCCTACCCGAGTTTCAGAAAGAATACGCACAAGGAGCGAATGGAGTATACTCACCGTATGCATCTACTGCTTGGGGACCTAAAATTGCAGATCTAGCGAATGATGCAACCTATGGAGGTAATACGGATAATGCCTATACTCAGCAATATGGCAAACATGAAGGAATGTATTATGTGCCTCAACGTGCAGCTGCGGGGTTAGACCCATGGGCAGTACCACAAGCATATGATAATGCAAAAAACTTCTTTAATACAGGTATATCTTGGAGTAATAATGTAAATGTGGCACAAGCATTTGATAAAGGATATTATTCATTTTCATTAGGTAACAGTACTTCAGATGGTATTATTCCTAATACAGGAATGGATCGCTATAATGTGAAACTAAATGCAACTGCCAATCTTAGTCAGAACTGGACAACTGGTTTTAGCGGTAATTTTATTACTTCAAAGATAAAAAAGCAAAGTTCAGGTAATGAAGGTGTAGTTGCAACCATATACGGTGCTCCGTCTAGTTATGACTTTAATGGAATTCCGTCATACATTGAAGGTGATCCTTACACCCAGAACAATTATCGTTCATCAACATTTAATAATGCGTATTGGGCAACAGATAATAATTCATTCGAAGAACGTTCTCAGCGCTTTTTCGGAAATACATATGCACAATACAATACAAATTTTGGAACAGATAATCATAGTTTAACAGCAAAATATCAGTTAGGGGTAGATGCTTACAGCACCATTTATTCTGATAACTATGGATATGGGGACTCTAGTTTTGCTACAGGCTACTCCAGACAAGATACTTATTCTATTACTGAAATGAACTCATTGTTCACACTGACTTATGACTGGAAAATAACTTCAGACTTGGACATGAATCTTTTATACGGTAATGAATGGGTTGACAAATCTACAAGAGTTACTACTGCAGAAGGCTATAATTTTAATTTCCCTGGATGGAACCATATAGGAAATGCCACAACGTTCCAGTCTGGACAAAGTACAACAAAAAAACGCACAGTTGGAAACTTTGCCAATCTTTCTTTATCGTGGAAAAGCATGTTGTATTTTAATGCTACAGTCCGAAATGACATCGTATCCTCTATGCCCCGTGGAAATCGATCATTTACATATCCGTCTGTGTCTTTAGGATGGATTTTTACAGAACTTCCATGCTTGAAGGATAACTCTGTACTGACATTTGGAAAAATAAGAGGTTCATATGCCGAAGTTGGTATGGCTGGTGAATATATAGAAAACTTGTATGCCGTGCCAGGATATGGTGGAGGTTTCTCTGCTGGAACCCCAATACAGTACCCTTTCGGATCTGTTACTTCTTATATTCCTTATTATAGAGTTTATGATCCCAATTTGAAACCACAGAACACAAAGTCATACGAAGTTGGATTAGATTTAGCATTTTGGCATGGTCTTGTTTCATTAAATTATACATATTCTCGACAGAATGTAAAAGATCAGATTTTTGCAGTACCTTTATCTACTTCAACAGGTTATAGTGAAATGGTAACAAATGGGGGAGCTATTCACACTAATGCGCATGAACTCACTCTGACAATTAAGCCTATTGACAAGAAAAACGTATACTGGGACTTAGGGTTTAATTTCTCCAAAATAGATAACTATGTAGATAAATTGGCTGATGGGGTAAACAGTATTATGTTAGGAGGGTTTGTAACTCCACAAGTACGTGCCAGCATTGGTGAAAAGTTCCCGGTAATCTACGGTACAGGATATCTTCGCAATGAGAACGGAGACATCGTAGTAGATGAAAACGGTATGCCGCAAGCTGGAGAGCCTCAAGTTATCGGTCGTATTTCTCCTGATTTTCGTTTAGGTTTTAATACAACACTGGAATTATATAAGTTCCGTTTGTCTGCAGTATTCGACTGGAAGCAAGGAGGACAAATGTATTGTGGAACAATGGGGGTTCTTGACTATTATGGTGTGACCCAGCGTTCTGCCGATTATCGTAGTCAGAAAGACTTCTTATTTGAATTGCCCGCTGTAAAACAAAATGCAGACGGATCTTATTCTCCCAATGATATCAAGATTAAAGGAGAAAACGCATTCAATTATTTCAATGCTTTAAATGGTATTGATGAAGCTTCTGTTTATGATAATTCGTTTATCAAACTGCGTGAAATATCTCTTAGTTATCCTATTCTAGAAAAGAAATTCCTGAATGTCACAGCAAATGTCTTTGCACGCAACATTTTGATATGGTCTCAGCTTCCAGGCCTTGACCCTGAAGCGACTTTGGGGAACAACAATATGGCGGGAGCTTTTGAACGTTTCTCTATGCCAGGGACTTCAAGCTATGGCTTTGGTTTAACATTTAAATTCTAAACAAAAGACGATATGAAATTTACATATAAAAACATTAAGACCTGTTTGTCTGTGGCTTTAATTGCCGGAGCATTGTTTTCTTGCTCTGAAGACAAAATGGACCGGATTAATCAAGACCGTGATAACGCACACGATGTTGATGCCAAATTCATATTGACGGATGTAATTACATCTACAGCTTTCAGTAATGTCGGAGGGGATTTTAATCATTATTTTTCGTCTTACATAGAGCAGGAAGTCGGAATCTACAATCAACTTTGGAATGCTGAAACACGTCTCAGTGAAGTTTATGCTTCATCTACATTCAATAATATATGGATGAATTTATATAGCACCCTGAAGAATGCACGCATAGTTATTGATAAATGCTCTGAAACAGGGACCCAACCAGGCAATTATACGACCAAAGGTATGGGAGAAGTTTTGGCCGCCATTAACTCTGCATTAATTACTGATGCTTTTGGTGATGCTCCTTTTAGTCAAGCCGCTTTGCCGCAATTGGATAACGGAAAGCCTCAGTATATGACTCCAATATTAGATAAACAAGAAGCCATTTACACCGCAATTCTTCAATATTTAGATGATGCCATCGCTGATTTGCCCAAAGGAGATCAACATGCTACGGGAGGTCCTGGAAGCCAAGATGTTTTATTTGGAGGTGGAAGTAAGGCTGCAGATAATTGGCTGAAACTTGCATACGGTTTAAAGGCCCGCTATCTTCTGCACACGCTTAATAAATCTTCTGATCAAACAAGTACATTAAATACTATATTGAAATGTATTGATAAGGCTGCACAATCAGCAGACGAACAAGCAGCTTTTTCTATATATGATGGAGCTACAAATGTAAATCCGTGTTTTGATTTCTTTGACAGCCGCGAATATATGGCAGCAAGTAAAAGTATGTACGATAAGCTGGTGGCGCGTCAGGATCCTCGTATTAGGCGTGTATATGTGACTGCGCTTGACAATAATAGTAGCGGTTCACAAATAACAGGTTCAGAAGATTCAAGATTGCTGTTAGCTCCTAATGGCAATCCAGAGCAAGAACAACGTAAATATACCACTTCTATATTTGGATTTGCCAGTGATGCTCCTACACTATTGCAAAGTTACCATGAGTTATTATTTATTAAAGCAGAAGCATTGGTACGGTTAAATCAGCTACCAGAAGCGAAAAACGCATTAAAAGAAGCCGTTGTAGCTAGTATGATGAATATGGAGAATAATGTTTCATCAGCTTTAAGGCAAACAGTATATCCTATAACAGCTAATTCATCTACAGCTATTACCCCCAATGAGGCTGAGAACTATTTCGATGCCCATATCAGTATGTTATTTGATTCAAATCCTTTACAGGAAACAATGATTCAGAAATATATCGGAATGTGGGGAGCTAATGGAGAAACGACTGAATGCTATAATGATGTACGTCGTTTACAAGCTGAGGGAAAAGATCTTAAAGCATTTTATGGACTTCAAAACGAAAAGAAATTTCCTTTACGTGCTCCTTATGGCAGCGATGAAGTTAGTGCAAATCCCAATATACAATCTGCTTATGGAAACGGTCAATACGTATTTACCGAGAATGTATGGTGGGCTGGAGGAACTCGCTAATATAAGACTCTATTGAGAATATTAAAAAATTAATAACGTTAAGAACTTGCCCAAGTTTACAGAAATGTATGCTTGGGTAAGTTTTTTTATGATTTAGTAGAATGCAGGTAGAAAATTTATCTCTTCTTTGATTTTAAAGCTGTCAGCATTTAGAATTCGACCGATAGGAGGCTTATTGTAAAATATTGATTATCATGAGATTATATATAATTCCAGTTCCGCCGGAACTTTGGTCATTTCTTTCATCGGAATGCAGTCGCAGGAAGTGAAGATTAAGCCTATCGTAAAAGTGGTGTTGAAGTCTGATGCTGAGGTACTTGATGAAGTTGTGGTAACTGCGTATGGTACTTCTACCAAAGGGTCATTTACAGGTTCTGCAGCAGTGATGAAAGCTGATAAGATTGAGAAACGTCAGGTATCAAACGTTTCAAATGCGTTGGCTGGAGCTGTAGCTGGTGTACAGATTTTGAGTAATAACGGTCAGCCGGGTGAGGATGCAAAAGTGCGTATCCGTGGTGTCGGATCAATCAATGCCGGAACAGATCCGTTGTATGTAGTTGATGGTGTGCCTTATGATGGCGACTTGTCTTCTATTAACTCTGCAGATATTGAATCAATGACAGTGTTGAAAGATGCGGCCTCTACGGCGTTGTATGGTGCGCGTGGTGCAAACGGTATCATCATGATTACGACCAAGAAAGGTACTTCCGGAAAAGCTCGCGTGAACTTTGATGCAAAATGGGGTGCCAACTCTCGTGGGGTAAAGAACTATGATGTATTGACAAGCTCAAAGAATTATCTGGAAAAGGCTTACGAGGCTATTTACAATGGTTATGTGCTGACGAACGGAATGACTCCGCAGGCTGCCAATGTTGCTGCAAACAATACTTTGCTTTCTGCTGGAAATGGTGGTGTAGGTTACCAGATTTATACAGTGCCTGAAGGTCAGTTGCTGATTGGTAGCAACGGTTTGCTGAACCCGAATGCAACATTGGGTTATACAGATGAAGATGATTACTATTATACTCCGGACAACTGGGCTGATGAAACATTTAGAACATCTCTTCGTCAGGAATATAACTTGAATGTATCTGGCGGTAACGATAAGTCTACTTTCTACATGGCTTTTGGCTATTTGGATGATCAGGGTGTAATTGAAGGTTCTGGCTTGACTCGCTTCAGCGGTCGTTTGAAAGGTGACTACAAGGTGACAGACTGGTTGAAAGTGGGTGCCAACATGAACTATGTAAATTCAAAGAGTAACTATCCAGGTGATCAGAATAATACGTCATCTTCTGGTAATGCTTTCTATATTGCCAATAACATTGCTCCGGTTTATCCGATGTATGTACGTGGAGCTGACAAGCAGATTATGACACTGAACGGTCGTAAGGTGTATGATTATGGTGATGGTGTAAGTACTCCTTCATCACGTGCATTTATGTCTATTGCCAACCCGGCAGGTGACCTTATTTATAATAAGACTGAGTATTTGGCTGACGTGTTGAATGCAAACTGGTTTGCTGAATTGACTCCGATTAAAGGTCTGACCATCAGCGCACGCTTTGGTATGAATATCGACAATACACGTTACAATGATTTGGGTAACGCATATATGGGTCAGAGTGCTTCTTATGGAGGTAATGCTTACCAGGCTGCTATGCGTACTTTCGGTTTTGACCAGCAATATGTAGCTAACTATCAGTTTGCAGTAAAAGATGTACATCATTTTGATATTACTGCCGGTTACGACGGTTATTCATACGAATATACAGAATTGACTGGTTCTGGTCAGAATCTGTATGACCCGGAAAGCTTCTATATCAGTAATACAATTGATAAGAAAACTGCCAGCGGTATGAAGTTGACTTATGCTACTGAAGGTTTCTTCGGTCGTGTAAACTACTCTTATGATGACAAATATTTTGGTAACGTTTCTTACCGTCGTGATGCTTCTTCTCGTTTTGCTCCTGAAAATCGTTGGGGTGACTTCTGGGCTGCAAGTGTGGCTTGGATGATTACACGTGAAGATTTCATGAAGGATATTACGTGGATTAACATGTTGAAACTGAAGGCTTCTTTCGGTCAGCAGGGTAACGATGATATCTTGTTCCCAGGTGGGTATACTGTAGGAGTGATGGGGACAGCTAAAAACTATTATCCATGGATGGACCAGTATAACATGACAGGTGCAGATGGTGTATTCTCTGACGGTACGATGATTGCAAAAGGTAATCGGGATTTGACTTGGGAAACTTCAACTTCATACAACGTGGGTGTTGACTTTGCTTTGTTCAATAACCGTTTGAACGGATCGGCTGAATATTTCGGTCGTAAGTCAAGCGATATGCTTTACAACAAACCGGTTGCCGGAAGTGTGGGTTATACTTCTATTCCGATGAACGTAGGTTCTATGACTAACTCTGGTTTTGAATTGGATTTGACTTACTTGATTTTCAACCAGAAGAACTTTACTTGGGATGTGAACTTGAATGCCACTTTCATCAAGAATAAAATCAACAAGCTGCATCCGGATTTGGATGGTCAGTTGATTGATGGAAACTACATTTACGAAGAAGGTGAATCAATGTACCGTATGTACTTGGTTGATTATGCGGGTGTAGACCCTGAAACAGGTTTGGCTCAGTATTGGGCGAAAAATGACAAGGGTGAGTTGTATAAAACAGACAATTATGCATTAGCTCAGACTACAAACAAGGTAGCCACAGACAACTTGATGCCGAAGGTATACGGTGGTTTAGGTACTTCTGTACAGGTTTACGGTTTTGATGCTTCTATTCAGTTGTCTTATCAGTTGGGTGGTCAGATTTATGACTCAGGTTATCGTTTCATGATGGCTGGAAAAGGTGACGGACAGAACTGGCACAAGGATATTTACAATGCATGGACTCCGGAAAATAAATATACGGATGTACCTCGTCTGAATGCGCAGGATAAGTATACAAACTCTACTTCAACTCGTTGGCTTGCAAGTTCTAACTACCTGAGTGTAAATAATATCACTATTGGTTATACACTTCCGTCTAACTTGGTTCGCAAGATGATGCTGGAAAAACTGCGTGTATATTTCACTGCTGACAATGTAGGATTGCTTTCTGCACGTAAGGGTCTTGACCCACGTCAGAGCTATACAAGTGCTACTACATCACTTTATACTGCCATCCGTACAATTTCTGGAGGTATCAGCCTTACATTTTAATTAAAATATAAATAAGAAACAGATATGAAAACAAAATATTTTTTTGCTTCATTGCTTGTATCTTCACTGGCTGTGACTGGTTGCCAGGATATGGATACATTGCCCGATGGAGGAATCGTGACAGACTCTCAGAAGGAGACCGTTTCTACACTGAATCCTGAACGTGGAGTGGCAAAAGTTAATGCGATTTTCTCTACTTTTAACCAGGCTTTTCCTAACTCAAGTGCATTGGGAGCTGAACGTCATAACGATATTGGTTATCCTACTGTCATGTTGTGTCTGGATTCTAATACAGAAGACGTAATAAGTGATAACAATGGTTATAACTGGACTGGATATGACTTGACATTTGAAGACCGTGAAAATACTTCCTTGGAAGGACAGATGGTATGGAATGACTTGTATTCTATCGTTTTTGCAGCCAACAATGTAGTAGGAAGCATTGACGAAAAAACAGAAGACGCCAATGAACAATTCTATCTGGGACAGGGACTGGCTGCACGTGCATTCTCTTATTGGGTAATGGCACAACTGTATCAGTTTAACTATAAAGGTAATGAGGACAAACCTTGTGTACCGCTGATTACAGAAAAGAATTCGGCAGATGCTTCTGTGAATGGTTGCAAGCGTTCGTCTGTAAAAGATGTGTATACACAGATTGAATCAGACTTGAACAATGCTATTAATTTGCTGGCTAGTGCAGAGAAAGGGAAAGTAAAACGTGCAGACAAGCGTTATATCAGTCTGTCGGTAGCATACGGACTTCGTGCGCGTATGTATCTGTCAATGCATGAATATGCTAAAGCTGCCGATGATGCGGCAAATGCTATTAAAGCTGCAAAGAGTGAAGGTATTGCAATTGCTTCGCGTGATGAAGTGGCAAAACCGACATTCTGGAGTGTAGACGAGACCAACTGGATGTGGGGTATCATTATCAGCGAAACGGATGACGTGGTAGATACGGGTATCTGTAACTGGCCTTCTCACATGGGATCTTTGAACTATGGATATGCAAACTACTCAGGTGGCCGTCAGGTTAGCTTGGAATTATATAACGGAATCGATAATGCGGATATTCGTAAAGCATGGTGGCTGGATGCTGCAGCTGAAGCTCAGGAAGGCTTCTTGACTGATGAACAGACTGCTTTTGTGTCTAAGCAAGGTTACAAGCCTTATACTCAAGTGAAGTTTGGTCCGTATAATGATGTCGTAGGTACTACTATCAATGCTAACGACATTATGCTGATGCGTATTGAGGAAATGTACCTGATTGCTGCAGAAGCATATGCCGAAGCTGGAAATCAGGCCGAAGGTAAAAAATATTTCAAGGAATTGCTTAATAATCGTTTGACAACTGGATCTACAGCTTATTCAGCTAATTATGATTCTGACCCTCAGGAAGCCGTTTATTTCCAGCGTCGTATTGAACTTTGGGGTGAAGGTCTTATCTGGTTCGACGTGATGCGTCTGAACAAAGGTGTAGACCGTCGTGGATGTGGTTTCCCGAATGCGGAATGTATATTCAACATTGCACCGACTGATGACATTCTGTTATGGCGTATACCGGAAGCAGAACTTCAGGCTAACAAGGCATTGACCCCTGCTGATAGCCCTGCATGGACATTGCCGAAACCAGTGGAAGAATAATAAGTTAGATTAAAGTTAAAAACTAAGAGTATGATGAAATTAAATAAATTCTTTTTCGGATTATTGATGACTCCGGCCGTAATGATGGTAGGATGCAGCGATTATGAAGATACGGAAGTGGCAAGCCCAGAAGCAAATGCTGATGCGATAGGGGCTTATTTTGAAGAAAATTCTAATCCTGTGAAGTTGTTGCCGGGCAAAACATCTTTTAATATTACATTAAAGCGGGCTTCTGCTGGTGATGCTGTGAATGTACCTTTTAAGGTAGTGGAAAATAAAAATGACTTCTTTGAATTACCTGTAACTCAGTTCGTTTTTGAAGCTGGAAAACAATCTAGTACTCCGATTGCGGTTTCTTTTAATATTGGCAATGCTGTATTTCAAAAGAATGATACGCTGAGCTTGCAGGTATTGGATGGTGTGAAAGATCATTTGTATGCTGCCGGGTATACTGATACTATGTATCCGTTTGTAATTGATTATACTTGGAAGAGCGATTCTCTGGCATCTACTATGGTAAAGGTAAAGAAGGAGAATGAAATGACATTCACTGGTGAAGGTACTTTGGCTACTGTAGAAATTGCAAAAGATTTTGAGGTAGTAAAAACAAATCCGTCACCTGATTATACTAAGAATTCTTTGGTACGTATTCCAAGCTTCTTTGCTACTATTGGTAAATCGAAGGTAGCTGGGGAAGACCATATTCAGTTTGTAGTAGATAAGGATCATAAGAATCCTAAATTCTTATCAACTGGATACTTGGCAAGTAAGGAGATTTCTCTGACAGTAAATGAAACTGAACTGGAGACTGGAATGACTCAGAAATTTGCTGAAAAGAAGGAGTATCCTATCTGTATGGATTTAGTGAGCATTGTAGTGGATGGTCCAGCTACTACGGCAGCTGCTACAACTGATAATGTGACTTATTTAGTAACATACAACTTGTATGCATTTGATGAGAAAGCTGATAAAAAATATCAGCTTTCTGAAGCAGATGATACAACACCTGTTGAAGGTTCTACTCAATATCAGGCTAAATTTGAAGTGAAATTCGTAAAAGCTTCTGCTGAATAATCGTTATTATAGCTGAAATAATAAAAGAGGTATATCCTGTGTGGATGTACCTCTTTTTTTCGTCTTATTCACTTAAAAACTGGTCTTTTTGTTAGAATAAACTCCTTAATAATACAAAATAAATGCAATTTTATTCTATTTATATTCACTTTTTAAATAGTTAGATAAATGAAGGAAAGTTCCTAAAAACCATCTGTTTATCTCTTTTGATATCGTTTTGCTTCTTATAGATAAATTTTAGTGTAAAATTGCCCACTGTTTTATAATTTCTCTTTATTTTCTTACATTCGCGCCCCGTTTGTGATAAATGTATTAGACTAACTTAACTAAATTAAAAGAGAGATTTTATGAAACAAAGAATGACGTTGTTCATGGCCATTCTTCTGATAGGGATTGGTCTGTCAAACGCCCAAGTTTCTCAATGACTCCGAAGTTTGGAGATATGTTCAAGACTCCTTATTATACAGATGAAACCATATTCTCTTTGCCGATGAAGGAAACAAACCGCCCGAATACCCAGCAAGGATTGGCAGAATATTATTACGCTAAGAATACGATTTTGTGGGTAGACGTGGAAAACGGTATCATGAGCAAGCCGAATTACAATTCAGCAGATGATGCCCGTGTGCAGATGAAGAACGAAAAAAATCAGTTGCTGAAGTTTACGGATGCTGCACAGAAACTGGATTGGGCACCGATTTTCCGTTATGCGGAAACGTTGTTGAACTTAGCTGAGTGTTATGTAAATCAGGGTGGAACTGAAAATGAAAAGCTTGCCAGAGAATGTCTGAAACAGGTGAGATTCCGTTCATTACCGGAGACAAGCAATCAGTTGGATATTGATCATTTGTCTGGTGAGGATTTGAAGATGGCGGTTTATAACGAACGTCGTCTGGAGTTTATCGGTGAGGCGATGCGAGGCATTGATGTGTTGCGTCGCGGAGCTAACTTTGAACGGAAAACACAGATTACTCCGCAGAGTAGCGGATACGTCTGGCCGATTCCACAAAGCGAAGAATTGATGAATCCGGATTTGAATAAATAAGGAAGAAGTAAAAAGAGCGTATCTGTAATGAGATGCGCTTTTTTTATTTATATTTGCGCTCTATAGAATTTAGATTTATACTGAATGAAAGAATTTGTAATATCAGAAGCACAGACAGAAAAAGCTGTGCTGGTGGGTTTGATAACCCAGACTCAGAATGAACGTAAGACCAATGAATATTTGGATGAGCTGGCTTTCCTCGCTGAGACGGCTGGGGCAGAGGTAGTAAAACGTTTTACACAGAAACTGGATACGCCGAACTCGGTGACTTACGTGGGTAAAGGTAAGTTGCAGGAGGTGAAAGAATACCTGGAGTTGCAGAACGAGAGTGAAGAGACGGAAATCGGAATGGTAATTTTCGATGATGAACTTTCGGCCAAGCAAATCCGTAACATTGAGAATGAACTGAAAGTGAAGATTCTGGACCGTACTTCACTGATTCTGGATATTTTTGCGATGCGTGCGCAGACAGCCAATGCCAAGACGCAGGTGGAACTGGCGCAGTATAAGTACATGCTTCCGCGTTTGCAGCGTTTATGGACGCACTTGGAACGTCAGGGTGGTGGTTCCGGTGCCGGTGGTGGTAAAGGTTCTGTAGGTTTGCGTGGTCCGGGTGAAACTCAGTTGGAAATGGACCGCCGTATCATCTTGAACCGTATGGCTTTGCTGAAGCAGCGTCTGGCTGAAATTGATACGCAGAAGTCTACTCAGCGCAAGAACCGTGGACGCATGATTCGTGTGGCACTGGTGGGATATACCAACGTGGGTAAATCGACTTTGATGAACCTGCTGGCCAAAAGTGAGGTCTTTGCGGAAAACAAATTGTTTGCTACCCTCGATACTACCGTGCGTAAAGTCATTATCGAAAACTTGCCTTTCTTGCTTTCGGATACGGTAGGATTTATCCGGAAATTGCCGACTGACTTGGTCGATTCGTTTAAATCTACGCTGGATGAGGTGCGTGAAGCGGATTTGCTGGTACACGTGGTAGATATTTCACATCCGGATTTTGAGGAACAGATTCAGGTGGTAGAGAAAACAATTGCCGATTTGGGTGCAGGTGGAAAGCCGAGTATGATTGTATTTAATAAGGTAGATGCCTATACGTATGTGGAAAAGGCCGAAGATGACCTGACTCCGAAGACGAAAGAGAATATCACGCTGGAGGAACTGATGCATACCTGGATGGCGAAACTGAATGATAATTGTATCTTTATTTCCGCACGTGAGAAGACCAATATTGATCAGTTCCGTGACTTATTATATAAAAAGGTAAAGGAACTGCATGTGCAGAAATATCCTTACAATGATTTTCTATATCAGACATACGACGAAGAATAACGAAAAGAAAATATGACACAACACTATCGTTTACTGACAAAAGAAGAAATCGCACGACTGGAGGCACAGCACTGCATCGCTTCCGATTGGAGTGGAGTCGAAGTAGCTGATGATTTTTGTACGGATTATATTTATCACACCCGTTTCTCCGGAAAAGTGCGACTGGGCGTTTTTGAGAAAGAATTTACATTGGCTGGTGGAATGGCCAAACATTCTGGAGTATATTATGCAACCTTGCACAATGTAACGGTGGGCGATAACTGTTACATTGAGAATGTAAAGAATTACATTGCCAACTATGAAATAGGGCATGATACCTTTATTGAGAATGTAGATATCATCCTGGTGGATTGCCATAGTCGTTTTGGAAACGGAGTGGAAGTTTCAGTCCTCAATGAAACTGGCGGGCGTGAGGTGATTATTCATGACCGTCTTTCTGCTCATCAGGCGTATATCATGGCACTTTACCGCCATCGTCCGGTGCTTATAGACAAAATGCGAAAGATTATCGAGTCTTATGCTGATGCACATGCGTCAGATACAGGGACTATCGGAAGTCATGTAATGATAGTGAATGCCGGTTACATCAAGAATATACGGATTGGAGATTATTGTCAGATTGAAGGAACCGGTCGCTTGAAGAATGGAAGCATCAATAGTAATGAGCATGCACCGGTGCATATCGGTTATGGAGTGATTTGTGATGATTTTATTATCTCAAGTGGCTCGCACGTAGAAGATGGTACGATGCTTACACGTTGTTTCGTGGGACAGGCTTGTCATTTGGGGCATACCTATTCGGCTTCTGATTCATTGTTCTTCAGTAACTGTCAGGAGGAAAATGGAGAGGCTTGTGCTATTTTTGCCGGACCTTTTACCGTGACGCACCATAAGTCTACGTTGCTCATTGCCGGTATGTTCTCGTTCATGAATGCAGGTTCAGGCTCTAACCAGAGCAACCACATGTATAAGTTAGGGCCGATTCATCAGGGGGCATTGGAACGAGGTGCTAAGACCACTTCTGATTCTTATATCCTGTGGCCAGCCCGTATTGGTGCCTTTTCACTGGTGATGGGACGTCATGTTACCCATCCGGATACTTCGAATCTGCCTTTTTCTTATTTGATAGAGGAAAAGAATACAACTTATCTGGTGCCGGGTGTTAATTTGCGGAGTGTAGGTACAATCCGCGATGCACAGAAGTGGCCTAAACGTGACCAGCGGAAAGACCCGAACCGTTTGGACCAGATTAATTATAACTTGTTGAGTCCATACACTATTCAGAAGATGATGATCGGCCGACAGATTTTGAAGGAACTGGCTCGTGTGTCGGGGGAAACTTCTGAGATTTACTCTTATCAAAGTGCGAAAATCAAGAACTCGGCACTGAATAAGGGAATCAAGTTTTATGAGACTGCTATCCATAAATTCCTGGGAAACTCCGTTATCAAGCGTCTGGAAGCCATTCGTTTTGCTTCTGATGAGGAAATCCGTGCTCGTCTGGTTCCGGATACGCCGATTGGAACAGGAGAATGGGTGGATATTTCCGGACTGATTGCTCCGAAGAGTGAGATAGAACGCCTGATGGAAGATATTGAGTGCGACCGTTTGAACAGTGTGGATGAGATACACGACCGTTTTGCGGAAATGCACGCCAATTATTATACGTATGAATGGACGTGGGCGTATGAAAAAATGCTTGACTTCTATGGCCTGCAGGCTGATACGATTACAGCGGCAGACATCGTGGCTATCGTACGTCAGTGGCAGGAAGCCGTAGTGGGACTGGATAAAATGGTGTATGAAGATGCCAAGAAAGAATTCTCGTTGACTTCCATGACCGGATTCGGGGCAGATGGAAGCAGTGAGGAAAAGATGCGCGACTTTGAAGAAGTACGTGGCGTGTTCGAAAGCAATCCGTTTGTGACAGCGGTGCTGGAACATATAAAGGTAAAAACGGAGCTTGGAAACGAACTGATAGAACGTGTAAAGAATTTATTGTAAAATGGGAGGTACTGCGTATGGAAAGAATATGCAGATATATATGTTTTCTTTGCGTTTGCTTCATGGCTTTGCAGGTGCAGGCCAATAGAAGAAAGGTGATGGAATGTCCGGGTTTCGTCTTGTCGAATACGGCGGAGATAGAATTCAAACGGATTATCCAAACCAGTGAACAGACTCAGGTCGATGCGGTGATGTATGGTAAGCCGGGAACTCCGGTTGTCATTTCTTCAAAAGCAGCATTGAAATGGGCTGATGGAGGTATTGCACAGCTTCGTGAGGCGGAACGTATTTCCATTGATGGAGTGACTGAGCCGGAAGTAATTGAAGAGAATGGGACCTTGGAGGTAACTCTTTCTTTTTCACCGGTTCCTTCGGATGTGCATGAAGTGGATTTTATCGAGCCGGAGATGGGATGGAACATCTTTGGCATTCAGTTGAGTCGGGAAGAACCTTATGTGTATGTGCCTAATTATCTTACAACAGACAAGCCGGAACGGAGCAATGAAATTCCAGAGCCGGGACTGGCAGTAGGAAAGGCTGTAGTAAACGGTTATATTTTAGGATATGATCCGAGAATGTCATTGTTCACGGAACTGGAATATGAAGACGGTCTTTTTCCTAAGGAATGGAAGCAAAGTATTAAAGTCCGTCAGGATGGCTCGTTTCATTTGGAAACTGAGTTGTTGCAGCCAACTTTGACGGCATTGCGGTTGAATGAAGCGGTCTTGAAGCTGTTTCTTGTGCCCGACGAAGAGGTGACGGTATATATCAATCTTCCTCGCCTGAGCATGTCTGCTTCCCGTTTGCTGGGTAAGCGTTACGAGAAAAAACAGAAGGCCTGGTTTGACGGAGCAGCTGAGACTATTAACCGGGAGCTGGCCGGTTCCCCTTCTTCTGCTGCATTGAATGCCTATCGTGCCGTAGAAAAAGGCTTGATGGAGAGTCCGGAGGTCGCTTCCAAGTTGCAATCTGACTATGAACAGGTAATGCCCATCTGTAGTCGGCTTACTGCTTCCTCTTCTCTGTCTTCTGATGACCGGAAGGTGCTGAAAACGGTGAATTTTCCGGAAATTCGTATGTATGTGGAAGCCGTGGCAGAAGCACTTCAGCAGAATGCCGAACGGATGGAGTCGGTAAAGGAAGCAGTGATTGCTTCGCTGGATGCGCAGGTAGAAGGAGCGGATATTCTTCCTAAGATTATTGCTCCTCATAAAGGGCGTGCCATTTTGATAGACTTCTGGGCTACGTGGTGTGGTCCTTGTAAAAAAAGTATGCAGTCTATGGTACCGCTGAAGAAAAATCTGTCATCAAAAGACATCGTATATATTTATCTGACAGGACCTTCTTCCCCCGAAAATATCTGGAAATCAAATCTGTCCAAGATGACGGGAGTGCACTATCGGCTTACTGACTCACAATGGAAGTACTTGTGCACTTCTTATGGAGTAACTGGAATTCCGGCTTATCTGATTATCAGTCATGACGGGAAATTGCAGGGACGTTATGTGGGATTCCCCGGAGTAGATGTACTGCAAAAGGACCTGATTCGTGCAATAGAGGAGTAAGAAGAATTACAGATAACTTTTTGTAGGAATTAAGGAAAAATTTCAATAATACTTTGTAACTTTGTGTCCACTAATAACTCACAATTAATTTAATGTATTATGGCAACACCCGAATTCAAGTATCAGCCAATGTTTGAACATGGCAAGGATACAACTGAATACTATTTGCTTACAAAAGACTATGTGTCTGTAAGCGAGTTTGAAGGAAAACCCATCCTGAAAATCGAAAAAGAAGGTTTGACTGCGATGGCCAATGCGGCTTTCCGCGATGTTTCTTTCATGTTGCGCCGCTCTCACAACGAACAGGTGGCAAAGATTCTGACTGACCCGGAAGCAAGCGACAACGACAAGTATGTAGCTTTGACTTTCCTGCGTAATGCAGAAGTAGCTGCCAAAGGCGTACTTCCTTTCTGTCAGGATACCGGTACAGCAATTATCCACGGTGAAAAAGGACAGCAGGTTTGGACTGGCTATTGTGATGAAGAAGCGCTTTCTCTGGGTGTGTACAAGACTTATACAGAAGAAAACCTTCGTTACTCTCAGAACGCTCCGCTTACTATGTACGAAGAAGTGAATACTCGCTGCAACTTGCCGGCTCAGATTGATATCGAAGCTACTCAGGGCATGGAGTATGAATTCCTTTGCGTAACAAAGGGTGGTGGTTCTGCTAACAAGACTTACTTGTATCAGGAAACAAAAGCCATCTTGAATCCGGCTACACTGGTTCCGTTCCTGGTTGAAAAGATGAAGACTTTGGGAACTGCAGCTTGTCCTCCTTATCACATTGCATTTGTAATTGGTGGTACATCAGCTGAAAAGAACCTGTTGACTGTGAAATTGGCTTCTACTCGTTTCTACGATAACCTGCCGACTACTGGTAATGAATACGGACGCGCATTCCGCGATGTAGAACTGGAAAAACAGGTATTGGAAGAAGCACACCGCATCGGTCTGGGTGCTCAGTTCGGTGGTAAATATTATGCACACGACGTACGTATCATCCGTTTGCCGCGTCACGGTGCTTCTTGTCCGGTAGGTTTGGGCGTATCTTGCTCTGCTGACCGTAACATCCGTTGTAAAATCAACAAAGACGGTATCTGGATTGAAAAACTGGATTCAAATCCGGGCGAACTGATTCCGGAAGAATTGCGTCAGGCTGGTGAAGGCAATGCAGTGAAGATTGACTTGAACCGTCCGATGCCGGAAATCTTGGCTGAACTGGATAAATATCCGGTAGCTACTCGTCTGTCTTTGAACGGTACTATCATCGTAGGTCGTGATATTGCACATGCCAAACTGAAAGAACGTCTGGATCGTGGTGAAGACCTGCCTCAGTATATCAAGGATCATCCTATTTATTATGCTGGTCCGGCTAAGACTCCGCAGGGTATGGCTTGTGGTTCTATGGGCCCGACTACTGCCGGTCGTATGGACCCGTACGTAGACTTGTTCCAGAGTCACGGTGGTTCTATGATTATGTTGGCTAAAGGTAACCGTAGCCAGGCTGTAACAGATGCCTGCAAGAAACACGGTGGTTTCTATTTGGGTTCTATTGGTGGTCCGGCTGCCATCTTGGCTCAGAACAACATCAAGAGCATTGAATGTGTAGAATATCCGGAACTGGGTATGGAAGCTATCTGGAAGATTGAAGTAGAAGACTTCCCGGCATTCATCCTGGTAGACAACAAGGGTAATGATTTCTTCAAACAAATCAAACCTCGTTGCACTGGCAACTGTAAGTAATTGATACATCTGATATGCTTCTTTCTGTAAGAGAGGAGAGGCATAAGACCATACAAAGGATTTGCAAACCGTAGCCTGTCGATGGCCGGAGTTGCAAATCCTTTTTCTTTCACTCTGCGCTGGCAGGTTTGTTTCACTATAGTGGATTAACAATGAATATTCTACGTTTTTGTAAAAATTGGACGTTGCCCATAGCCATGGCAATGGGAGTCATTCTGTACTTTGTGTATGTCAATATCCCTTTTCTTGCACCTACCAAGCCCTTTGTGGCTCATGCCATCGATATTGTACAGCCGGTATTGATTTTCCTGATGCTTTTTCTTACATTCTGTAAAATCAATGTACACGATTTGAAATTGTGTGCCTGGCATTGGCGTTTGCTGCTGATTCAGGGAGCAAGTTTCTTGCTTTTGGGATTGCTCCTGGTAATCTTCCCGGATTTCTCGGCCCGTATATTGGTGGAAGGAGCTATGATTTGCCTGATTTGTCCTACGGCTACAGCAGCTGCGGTGGTTACACGCAAGTTAGGAGGAGATGCAGCCCATCTGACCACCTATACCATTTTAGTCAATTTGCTGGCAGCTATTTTGGTACCGCTGGTACTTCCGTTAGTTCACCCGCACCCGGAACTGAATTTTGGCAGTTCGTTTGCGCTGATTTTGGGAAAGGTGTTCCCCTTATTGCTTTGTCCGTTCCTGGCAGCCATTTTACTGCGGGCTTTGCTTCCGAAAGTACATGCCAAGTTAGGACAGTATCATGAACTCTCTTTTTATCTGTGGGCTGTAGCGTTGACATTGGCTATTGGAGTAACGGTGAAGAGTATCGTACACAGTGACGTGTCTTTCTGGTATCAGGCCGGATTGGGAGGCGTTTCCTTGGTCTGCTGTGCCCTGCAGTTCTATTTCGGGAAAAAGATAGGACGTCGTTACGATGATTCCATCAGCTCCGGACAGGCCTTGGGGCAGAAAAATACGGTATTTGCCATCTGGATGGGCTACACTTTCTTCACTCCTGTGACGGCCGTTGCGGCAGGATTCTACAGTGTGTGGCATAATGTAGTTAATTCCTATCAGTTGTATTTGCAGCGTAAATCGGAGGGAGAGTCCGACGCTTTGAAAAATTAACAGCTTGTCTGTCATTGCTGTGCTCGGAAAGTTGTAACTTTGCCGTCACTTTGTAATGTAGAAGAATAAATTCGCATGATTTCAATAGAAGGACTGAAAGTGGAGTTCGGAACTACTCCGCTGTTTGAAGATGTATCGTTTGTTATCAACAAAAAAGACCGTATTGCACTGGTAGGAAAGAACGGTGCCGGAAAATCGACTATGCTGAAAATCCTGGCCGGATTGCAGCAGCCTACAGAGGGAGTGGTAGCCGTACAAAGAGGCATTACCATCGGTTATTTGCCGCAGGTCATGATACTGAGCGATACACGTACGGTAATGGCTGAGGCCGAGATGGCCTTTGAGCATATTTTTGAGATGCAGGAAAAACTGGAGAAAATGAACCAGGAACTGGCCGACCGTACGGATTATGATTCTGAAAGCTATCATGAGCTGATAGAGCGGTTTACCCATGAGAACGAACGTTTCCTGATGATGGGAGGAACCAATTACCGTGCAGAGATAGAACGTACGCTTACGGGATTAGGATTCAACCGCACAGACTTTGATCGTCCTACTTCTGAATTCAGCGGGGGATGGCGTATGCGTATTGAGTTAGCGAAACTTCTGTTGCGTCGTCCTGATGTGCTGTTGCTCGACGAGCCGACCAACCACCTGGACATTGAGAGTATCCAGTGGCTGGAGAATTTCCTGAAGATGAGTTCTGGTGCGGTAGTACTGGTAAGTCACGACCGGGCATTCATTAACAACGTGACCAACCGCACCATTGAAATTTCCTGCGGACGGATATACGATTACAAGGTAGCTTACGATGAGTTTGTCGTGCTGCGTAAGGAACGCCGCGAACAGCAGTTGCGTGCTTACGAAAATCAGCAGAAAGAAATAAAAGACACGGAAGATTTTATCGAACGTTTCCGTTACAAGGCTACGAAGGCTGTACAAGTGCAGAGCCGCATCAAGCAGCTGGAGAAAATTGTACCTATTGAAATAGATGAAGAAGATACTTCTACACTTCGTCTGAAATTCCCTCCTTCCATGCGCTCCGGTAACTATCCGGTGATTTGTGAGAATGTGAAAAAGGCGTATGGCGACCACGTGGTCTTTCACGATGTGAACCTGACCATCCATCGGGGTGAAAAGGTAGCCTTTGTGGGTAAGAACGGTGAAGGTAAGTCTACACTGGTGAAGTGTATCATGGACGAGATTCCCTATGAAGGAAAACTGACCATCGGACACAATGTACAGATTGGCTATTTTGCACAGAATCAGGCACAGCTGCTCGATGAAAACGTGACTGTGTTCGACACCATTGACCGTGTGGCAAAAGGAGACATTCGTCTGAAGATTAGAGATATCTTAGGTGCCTTCATGTTTGGAGGAGAGGCTTCCGAAAAGAAAGTAAAGGTGCTTTCAGGAGGTGAACGCAGTCGTCTGGCTATGATTAAGCTGCTGCTGGAGCCGGTGAACTTCCTGATTCTGGACGAGCCGACCAATCACCTTGATATGCGTTCGAAGGATGTGCTGAAGGAAGCTGTGAAAGAGTTCGATGGTACGGTCATCGTAGTATCTCACGACCGTGAGTTCCTTGACGGACTGGTGACCAAGGTGTACGAATTTGGTGGCGGACTGGTGAAGGAACATATCGGCGGAATCTACGACTTTCTGCAAAAGAAGAAAATGGAGAATCTGAATGAACTTCAGTTGTCCCAATCTCCGCAGACCGCTTCGCCTAAGAAAGAAGAGCCTGTAGAGAGTGAAAGCAAACTTTCGTATGAAGCGCAGAAGGAGCTGAACAAGAAAATCCGCAAGCTGGAGAAGCAGGTGGCCGACTGCGAGGCAAAGATTGAGAAACTGGAAGAGCAGGTAGCACAACTGGAGGAACAGATGGCTACTCCTGAAGGTGCTTCCGATATGAAGCTGTATGAGCAGCACCAGCAGCTGAAAAAACAGATTGCAGAGGCAGAAGAGGAATGGACACTGCTGCTGTCGGAACTGGAAGAAATGAAATAAATATAAGAGAGACTTGATTAAAATAACGCATTTATGAACAAGAAGAATTATGTAGCCGTAGCTACGTTAGCATTTGCCATGCTGACAAGCTGCGCCGGACAGAAGGAAGCAAAAAGCACTTCTGGCATTGATTTGGCAAACATGGATACTACTGTGTCTGCCGGTACGGACTTTTTCCGTTACGCATGTGGAGGATGGAATGACGCTCATCCGCTGACAGCCGAATATTCTCGTTACGGCACGTTTGATGAACTGTTTGAAAACAGCCAAACGCAGTTGCGCGAACTGATTGAAGGACTGGCTGCGCAGAAAAATAATCAGGCTGGTTCTGCCGCACAGAAAATCGGTGACTTGTATAACATGGCTATGGATAGCGTAACCTTGAACAAGCAGGGTGCAGAACCGGTGAAAGCGATGCTCGACAAGATTGCCGGCCTGAAAGACAAGAATGAAATCGTGCCGATGATGACTGAAATGGCTCATATCGGTATTGGTACCTATTTCCACAGCTATGTATACGCTGACCCGAAGAATAGTTCGGTCAACATCCTTCAGATGGGACAGGGTGGTATCAACTTGGGTGAAAAGGAATATTATCTGGATACCGACAGCATTACTCAGAACATTCGTGAACAGTATAAACTTTACATCGGCAAGTTGTTCCAACTGGCTGGCTTCTCTGAAGCAGATGCACAGCAGAAAGTGGCTGATGTGATGGAAATCGAAACAGCCATTGCTAAAGTTTCATGCAGCGCGACAGAACTTCGTGATCCGGAAGCTAACTACCACAAAATGTCTTTCGACGAACTGAAGAAGACCATTGCCGGAATTGACTGGGATGCCTATATGAAAGGTTTGGGTATTCAGGCTCCGGCAGAACTGAACGTAGAACAGGTAGAACCGATTCAGGAAGTAGCTCGCCTGATGAATACACTTCCGTTGTCTAAGCATGTATCTTATCTGGAATACAACCTGCTGGATGCAGCAGCTTCTTGTCTGAGCGATGACTTTGTAGCTGCCCGTTTCGATTTCTATGGCAAGGTATTGTCAGGTCGTCAGGTAAATCAGCCGCGCTGGAAACGTGCTGTAAACTCAGTGAACGGTATGCTGGGTGAGCTGGTAGGCGAGATGTATGTGGAAAAATACTTCCCGGCTGCTGCCAAAGAACGTATGGTGAAGTTGGTGAAGAATCTGCAGACTGCCCTGGGTGAACGTATTGATGCACAGGAATGGATGAGCGACAGCACCAAGATTAGAGCACACGAAAAGTTGGCTACCTTCCATGTAAAAGTAGGTTATCCTGACAAGTGGAAAGACTATTCTAAACTGGAAATCAAGAACGATTCTTACTGGGCTAACGTATGCCGTGCTTCAGAATGGGGATTCAATGATATGTACAGCCGCATTGGCAAGCCGGTTGACAAGGACGAATGGCTGATGACTCCGCAGACTGTCAATGCCTACTATAATCCGTCAACTAACGAAATCTGTTTCCCGGCTGCTATTCTTCAGCCGCCGTTCTTCAACATGGAAGCTGATGATGCTGCCAACTATGGTGCCATCGGTGTGGTAATCGGTCACGAAATGACGCATGGATTCGACGACCAGGGCCGTCAGTTCGACAAAGACGGAAACCTGACCGACTGGTGGGCTCCGGGTGATGCTGACCGTTTCAAGGAACGCGCACAGGTGATGGTGGATTTCTTCAACAAGATTGAAGTATTGCCGGGCCTGCAGGCTAACGGTGAACTGACACTGGGCGAAAACCTGGCCGACCACGGAGGTTTGAACGTAGCTTATCTGGCTTTCCAGAATGCGACTAAGGATGCTCCGCTTGGCGTAGTCGACGGTTTCACTCCGGAACAGCGTTTCTTCCTGGCTTATGCTACTTTGTGGGCTGGTAACATCCGCGACGAACAGATTCGTGTGTACACTAAGTCAGATCCTCACTCATTGGGTAAATGGCGTGTAAACGGCGCGTTGCCTCACATTCAGGCTTGGTACGATGCCTTCCACATCACACCGTCTGATCCGTTGTATGTAGCTCCTGAAAACCGTGTGAACGTGTGGTAAATACAGACGGTAATTCACAATCTTTATAAATGGGGGTATATGAACTGTTGCAAGGTTCATATACCCTCTTTTTTGTTTTTAAGATGGAGAATCCACAGGGCATGTAGTCTGTTCTTCTTTTTCTCCTGAAATATTCTTTTAAATATCCTTATCTATTCTCTGTTTCACATTGCGGGATTTGTATCCCACACTGTGAAATATATATCCCACACTGTGGTTTTTGTATTTCACAGTGTGAAACAGAGAATTTGTCCTGAAGTTTGGAAGAATGGATAAGGCAAATTTGTGGTTTGCGAGGGAGGAATTCACGGTTTCCGGTGATGTATACCTTAAATGAAAAACTTTTCTTTGTAAAAGAAAACATTCAAAAATGAGAATTATGAAAAACAAGTTAAGTTTCTTATTGTCAGTTGTTTGTATGTGGGGAGTAATCTTGGTTTCAGGATGTAGTGAAAAGGATGAGACTCCCACAAATCTGACTTTGAAAGAAGGTACACAAACTACTCAGGTGGTTTATGCCGATGAGGTAACGAATCAGGGTGGAATCAGTTTTACAGCTTTGTCCGACTGGACAGCCACAGTAACAGAAGTTGCGACAGAAGCTGCAACCAAGGCTGCTTCGGGAAAAGTGGAATGGCTGGAATTGAGTGCCTATAGCGGAGGTCCTGGTGAATATACCTTGACCTTGACATTGATAGAGAACCTGACCGGAAAGGACCGGAAGGCTATCATCGAAATTCGTTGTGGTAACGATGTGATAACCATTACCGTAGAACAGAAAGCTACTACAGAAGCAGGAGAAACTCCTGCCCCGAAAGAAAAACGTCTGGCTCGTTATGAGATTACAAATTCAAACAGCTTGTATCCGGACAGCTATACTAAGTCTATTGGGGAACTCACTTATAATGAGAACGGAAAGCTGGCAGCCTTGAAAACTATTAGTTACCAAGGCGATATGCAGGGATATTTCACAGAGAGAATCTATCAGTTCACCTATCAGGAAAACCAGATGTGGATTGACCGGAAAACACTTTCCGGATATGAATCGGATGAATCGTATGTGATTACATTGAACTCAGAGGGTTATGTATCACAGTTGTATAAGAAAAAGGAATCTTCTTCTGAGCAGCATACATTGTGGATGTTTATTTATTCCGACGGTTATCTTCAGCAGATACAAGAAGATTATGACTATTATCCAGGTGACCATGAAGATGGGGATGAGGAAGATGGAAATGTGGCAATCGATCCGGGAGTATCTTCTGGCAGGATGGGACGTGCTTCGGATAGGTCTATTCTGCAATTGAACTGGCAGAATGGCAATCTGATGTCGACGGAGGGAGAATTTTCGGATGAAAGCTATATGAGTTATGCATATACTGAATATCCGAATGTAACGCCTTACTTTGATTTTAATGTAGTGGTTCGTCCGTTGTTCGGCAGTCATACTTATGAATATGATGACATGGTGTCCATGCTTTATATGTTGCGTATGATGGGTAAAGGTAGTAAGAATCTGGTAACGGAAGATGTTGTGGACTGGGGATATAATATGCCGGAACCGGGAGAACCGGAAGTGAAACATGAAGATACATGGGCTCCTTTTGCATATAGCTTTACGGAAGATAATTATCTGGATGTAATTACTGGCAAGTGTACTTTGTATTCATACCAGGAGGATGAACATGGAAATCGTGTTTCAGAGTCTACGTCTTATTACAATGATGAATACCGTTTTGTGTATGAATAAGTAATCTTTTTTGATGGAAAAATACCCCTTTCTCTCTACCCAATAAATAGGAGTATGAAATCGGTTATTTATGGTAATATATTTTTTAATATTATCGTGTAATTTTGTTAAAAATAAGTTTTGAAGGCAGAATAATAGGAAATTAAGGCTATGAAGAACTGCTAAGTCCTTGTATTCGTCAAGGAATGTTACTCATAATGCGAATGGGGTCGGGGACTTATGCAAGCGTGACTTTTGAAGAATGTAACGGGGAATAAAAAGACTTCATTTTGTCATCGCGCTAAAGAATCCGTATTGCAATATCGGGGAAGTTGCAATGCGGATTCTTTTTTGTGTATAGTGACGTCCGTTATGCCGGAAACCAGAAATGTATTACCGTTCCTTGTCCTTCTTTCGAGGTGATGTCGCAACCGCCTTGCAGCTTGTCACAACGTTCTTTGACGCTTCTCAGTCCCAGTCCTGCTTGAAGGAAATCATTGGAAAGCTTATCGGCGGAGAAACCTTTTCCGTCGTCTTCAACGATAAGATTAACCTGCCCGTCCTCATAGCTGGCAGTGATGTAAGCCTGTTGGGCATTGGCGTGTTTCAGCATGTTGGATATGATTTCCTGAAGAATGCGGTACACTTCCTGAGTATGGTCGGCCGGAAAGTCTATCTGCTGAATGCTTTCTTCTATGTAGCACTGGATATGAGGTGTTTTCAGCGATTTCAGCTTATCCGTGTAAAGTGTGAGTACCTGGTACAGGCTAAAGTTGCTGAGGGCAGGAGTTGCCAGCTGATGCGAAAGGTTGCGCAGATTTTCCCTGATTTGTTTGAGTTGAGTCGTTATAGCTGAGTTGTCCGACTGCTTCATCTCCATTTCTACGGATAACAAATCATTGCATACTCCGTCGTGCAGTTCCTTGGAAATACGATTGTGGCTATCTTCCAGTCCACAGATGTATCGTTCGGTCATTTTCTTGTGCATGTCGGTAAGCAAGAGTTGTCTTTGCATCTCCTTCTCCTTGATTTCTTTTTCCAGTTTCAGTTGCTTCAGGTTGAATGCAATCTTTCGTTTATGCATGCTTATGACCAGAATAATGAGCAGCAGCAGGGTCAAGATAAGTATGCCCCCGATGGTGTAAGTGCGTATCAGGTAAGCCGCTTTTTCCTCGGCACGTTTTCCGTTGAGTCCGGCAATCTGCAAGTCTTTTTCCTTCAGGTCCAGTTCAGCCTCAAATCCGGACAGACGGTTCTGATAGTATTGGTCGTTTAGTTTCTCATTGGCCTGATATGCCTCCAGCATGAGCTGATAAGCTAATTGTCCGTTGTTTCTCCGGGCTTCTATCTCCGCTAGTGTAAGCAGGATTTTGGGTAACAGGCCGGAAGGATTCTTTCGGGCAAAGTCGGCTGCTTTCATAACGTAGTTACGTGCCTGAAGCAAGGAGTCCGTATCATGGAATAACATGTAACCATATAAGTACTCTAAATTCGCAATATTAGCCTTATTATGTGTCGTGTTTTTATAGCTCATGGCTTTCTGGTAGTATTGCAACGCCTGCCGGGGCTTTCCTGCATCCCTCGATACTCTGGCATATTGCGTGTAAGCCAATAGCTTGAGGCCGTCGGGCATTTCCGGACGGAGTTTCTGTATGGCCAGTTTTAGCGTATCCATTGCCTGGACAGGCTGCTGGTTGTTAGCTAACAAAATGGCATGGTTACACAGTCTGTTTACTTCCCCGATGCGATAGTCGATGGTAAGTGTGTCGGTTTGTGGATAAGCAAACATTTTACGAGAAATCTGTATGGCTTCATTGTTCTTGCCCGTTTCATTGTACAGAATGGAAATGTTGGATACGATAATGGCTGCCAGGTTGTAATTCTGCAAATCTTCAGTAATGGCGAGCGCCTTCTGATAAAGTGAAATGGCATTGTCGAGCATGAACAATCTGCGGTGTATGACTCCTGAAAGATTATAGGCCTCTGCCAAGTTCACAGAATCTTTTACCTGTTCCAGTTGGCTGACAGCCTCTTCAGCCGTTTCTCTTGCAGCCGGCAACTGGTTATTCTGCCATTGCCCGTAGGCAATTTCATACGTAGCAATTGCCGCAATTTCCTGGAGTTGGTGTGCTATGGTATTTTCTGGAAATTTTTCCAGTGCCATTGCGTTTTCCCGGATTTGGGTCAGTAGCGTATTTGCCCTCTCACTGTCTCCCTTCTGGTTGAGAAATCGGGCATAGTCCAGGGTGATATTCAGCGCATAGAGCTTATCCTGCTTGTAATGGTCTTCGTGAATAATAAGATTGTACACTGAATCCATTTGTGCATACTCACCGTTATTGCCGAATGAATGCAGCAAATCAGCCAGTTTGTTATTTTTCTCATTGGCATTCAGGAACGCACTCAGACTGAGAAATAGGAAAAAAAGAATCTTTTTCATTCTGTAATCCAACCTTTTAAAAAAGCAATTCGCATAAGATGTGATACGTTGGTAGCCCCACTTTTCAGCAAGATGTTCTTTCTCATCGTATCAATAGTATTTTTGCTGAGATTAAGTTTGTGGGCAATCTCATCGGAAGTTAGGCCACATGACAGCATCTGAATGATTTCGTTTTCACGCGGGCTTGGTGTATAAGTAATGGACTTTTCCGTAGAATGGTCGCCCATGATGGACAGTACGACGTTCAGCGCAGTAGGTGAATAATATTTATTTCCCTCGTGCAAGATATTGTGTATGGCCTTTTCTATTTCTTCTATTTTGTCATTTTTTGTCACGATACCTGCTACTTCCGCTTTGATCAGCAGTTTGATAATCCAAAACTCTGTATGCATGGTATAGATGAGTTGAGGAATATTCATACCTTTCTTTTGCAGGTAGGTTATGACATCCAGGGCTGTTTTATCCTGAATCTCATAATCTATAATTAGCAGGTCGGGAGTATGATCGTTCAGGTAATTATATAATTCAGAATAATGATGTCCGGCAGTTATTTGGTATTGCTGGTTGTTTGCCAGCAATTGTGCAATCCCTTCGGTAATGATAGGATGATCGTCTAAAATGTATATACTTTTCATGGGAACGTACGTGTGTTGTGTTTTTGCTTTTTACAAAGATGGTAATTTTTCTTTCGTTATGCAAATAGAAGGAAATTTTTGTCTTTGTGTCAGATAAAAAACTATTTCAATTACAATTCAGTAAAACTTAGAGAGGTAAATGGAAAGGTGTAAAGGTGATTTTTATGTTTCCCTTGTGCGAAACCTACGTTTCTCAAGGCCGAACTGTACGTTTTCCGCATGGGAAACGTATGGTTCCGCTTCGGGAAACGTAGAATGTGGTAGTTGGTTTGTGAGTTTATGTAGGTGGATTTTGTTGTTTTTGTGTGGGGATGTGAATAGGTGAGAGAAACTGAAAATATAAAAACAAAAAAGCATCGACAATCATCAGATTATCAATGCTTTTTACCAGTCGGGGTGACTGGATTCGAACCAGCG
>ULPL01026624.1_pt1 | contig 41835 bp, 39 predicted proteins | sample 1953481 | NCBI WGS metagenome assembly ULPL01 (sample SAMEA4835628, study PRJEB28245) | human gut metagenome | biome: gut microbiome; material: fecal sample | place: Denmark | collected 2008 | reverse complement strand
AGACCGCTGACTAAGCCACTCATCCAAGGAACCGATATCCGCTGCACTTGTTTTTCTCAAATGCGTTGCAAAGGTACAACTATTTTTTAAACCTGCAATACCTGAAGAAAGGAAATTGCATTTTTCTTTACAAAAACGACTTTTTACCCTCTTTTACGCCCTCTAATCTTTGAGTTCTCACAAAAAACGGCTTTCTTTGCAGAAAACCAACTTAAATACAACAGAAATGAAAGGTATTGTTCTTGCCGGAGGTTCAGGCACCCGCCTCTACCCCATTACAAAAGGAGTTTCCAAACAACTTCTTCCTGTTTTCGACAAACCCATGATTTATTATCCCATATCCGTCCTGATGTTAGCAGGAATACGTGACATCCTGATTATTTCCACTCCCTATGATTTGCCGGGATTCCGCAGACTGTTAGGTGATGGAAGTGATTTCGGAGTACACTTTGAATATGCAGAACAACCTTCCCCCGACGGTTTGGCACAGGCTTTTCTTATTGGAGAAAAGTTTATCGGCAATGATGCGGCCTGTCTGGTATTAGGAGATAATATTTTCCATGGCAACAGCTTCACCGTCATGCTGAAAGAAGCAGTACGTATGGCCGAAGAAGAGGGAAAAGCTACCGTATTCGGTTACTGGGTAAGTGACCCGGAACGTTACGGAGTGGCAGAATTCGACAAAGAAGGAAACTGTCTCTCCATTGAAGAAAAGCCACAGCATCCTAAATCAAACTATGCCGTAACGGGACTTTATTTCTATCCTAACAAGGTCGTAGAAGTAGCCAAACAAATCAAACCCTCCGCACGCGGAGAGCTGGAAATTACCACCGTTAACCAGCGTTTCCTGGCCGACGGTGAACTGAAAGTGCAGACTTTAGGCCGAGGATTTGCCTGGCTGGATACTGGTACACACGATTCATTGGCTGAAGCATCCACTTACATCGAGGTCATCGAAAAACGCCAGGGTTTGAAAGTTGCCTGCCTGGAAGGCATTGCCCTACGACAAGGATGGATTACCCCTGAAAAGATGCGTGAACTAGCTCAGCCGATGCTGAAGAACCAATACGGCCAATATCTATTGAAGGTAATTGACGAATTGCAGAGGAACAACCAATAAATGATTTTCATCATATAAAAATGGAAGTAATAAAGACAGAGATTGAAGGAGTGGTCATCATTGAGCCTCGCCTGTTTAAAGATGAGAGAGGTTACTTTTTTGAATCTTTTTCCCAAAGAGATTTTGACAAGCAGGTACGCACCATTCATTTTGTACAAGACAATGAAAGTAAATCCAGCTACGGAGTATTGCGTGGACTGCATTTCCAGAAACCACCCTTTGCACAAAGCAAGCTGGTAAGGGTCATTAAAGGAGCCGTACTGGATGTGGCGGTAGATATACGGAAAGGTTCCCCGACATTCGGACAGCACGTAGCCGTAGAACTGACAGAAAACAACCACCGCCAATTCTTCATTCCGCGCGGATTCGCTCACGGATTCAGCGTATTAAGCGACGAGGTTATTTTCCAGTACAAATGCGATAATTTTTATGCACCTCAAAGCGAGGGAGCCATTGCCTGGAACGATCCGGCACTGAAAATTGACTGGAGAATTCCGACGGAAAAGGTCATCCTTTCAGAAAAAGACAAACACCATCCTCTATTGGCCGATGCGGAATGGATGTTTGATTATCATGAAGATTTATACAAAGAGTAAGCATAAAAAAATCCCCGGGTCGTTCAATGCAACCCGGGGATTTTTTATGCCTTTTATTTTACTCTTCAATTATTTTCCAACGCATTCTTCTTCATACGAAGTTCATACAAGTCGTTACGACGGTCGCGCAGATTACGTACGCTTCCGTAAGTATGAAGTGCATTCAGCAAATCCAGGTCAATATCTGAAACCAGAATCATTTCCGTATTCGGAGTAGCTTCCGCACGTTTTCCGTCGGTCGGAAAGGCAAAGTCACAAGGAGTAAAGACTCCCGACTGCGCATACTGAATGTCCATGTTATGCACACGAGGAAGGTTACCTACACTTCCGGCAATAACCACAAAACATTCGTTTTCGATGGCACGTGCCTGCGCACATACACGTACACGTGAATATCCGTTCTGCGTATCGGTCAGGAACGGAACAAACAGAATTTGCATGCCCTGATCTGCCATCAGACGAGACAGTTCCGGGAATTCTACGTCATAACATATCAACACACCGATTTTAGCACAGTCGGTTTCAAAGGTTTGTACTCTTTTTCCACCACTCAATCCCCAGCTCTTTACTTCATCGGGAGTGACATGAATCTTTTCGTACATCTCGTATGTTCCGTCACGACGGCAAAGGAAACCTACATTATAAAGCCCACCATCTTCCTTCACATAAGGCATACTACCGGTAATGATGTTGATGTTGTGCTTGATGGCCAGATTTATGAAGCGGTCTCTGATTTCCTCCGTGTACTGTGCCAATGCACGAATAGACTGAGCCTCACCCATATGATTGAATTTTGCCATCAGCGGTGCATTAAAATATTCAGGGAACAGCACGAAATCGCTCTTGTAGCCCGATACGGCATCGATAAAAAACTCTACTTGCTCAAACACATCATCCAGCGTCTGATAAGAACGCATCTGCCATTGTACCAGTCCGACTCTCACCGTCGTCTTTTTATCCACAAACGAGTCTGTAGGCGGCTGATAATAAATATTATCCCATTGAAGCAAAGTCGCACAGTGCTTTGACTCCTCGTCGTTCGGAAGGTAATTACGCATCACTCTGCGAACATGAAAGTCATTAGAGAGCTGGAAAGTCAGTACCGGGTCATAGATTTCACGCGAACGGACTTTCTCTATATACTCCTTCGGACGCATCTGGTCTGCATATTTGTAATAGTTGGGAATTCGGCCACCAAACATGATGGCTTTCAGGTTCAACTTTTCACACAGCTCCTTGCGATACTCATACATACGACGTGCCAAACGTAATCCACGATATTCCGGATGAATAAATACCTCAATACCATACAAAATATTACCTTTCGGATTGTGCGTATTGAAAGTTTCATTTCCGGTCACCTTGGCATAGGTATGATCACCTTTCACCATATCGTAATCTACGATAATGGAAAGTGCACACCCCACTATCTTATCATCTACAACCGTTACAATCTGTCCTTCGGGAAAAATACTGATTAGTTTCTCAATTTGTTCGTGTGTCCAGAACACATCTTTATCTGCATATACGCGGGTAAACGACTGGGCAAGCTGTGCGTAGTCTTCAATCTGCAAGTTTCGAAGCTCTACTTTGTTAATCTTCTTTTGAGTCGATTCCATAATTTCGTTAAATTATTTTTTCACGGGTACAAAAGTAATCATTTCTCCAGGAAGGGTGTATCATTTATTCAGGATTATTATACTATCTTTGCTCCAAAAGGTCAACGATATGAAAAAGATTAAACTAGGCCTCCTGCCACAAATTCTGATTGCCATCGCACTGGGTATTGCTGCCGGAACGGTTTCACCGGAACTTCCCGTACGCGTGTTCGTGACATTTAACGCATTGTTCAGCCAGTTTCTGAATTTTATCATTCCGCTTATTATCGTCGGACTGGTTACTCCCGCCATTGCCGATATTGGAAAAGGTGCCGGGAAGATGCTGGTAGCCACTGTACTTCTGGCTTACGGGGCCACACTGTTCTCCGGTTTTCTTTCATTCGGTGTAGGAGAAACCTTCTTTCCTGACCTTATTACCCGAAATATTCCTTTATCCGAAATCAGTGAGGCCAAAGGTGTTACCCCTTTCTTTACGGTAGCTATTCCGGAACCTCTCAACGTAATGACCGCCCTCGTCATGGCATTTACTGTCGGACTGGGATTGGCACACCTGGATACAAATTACTTGAAAAATGCGTGCAACGACTTCAAGGAAATCATTGTCAAGACCATACAGGCTGTCATACTTCCCTTGCTTCCGATTTACATCTTCGGAATCTTCTTCAACATGACTCACTCCGGACAGGTATTCCACGTGCTGGCTGTCTTTGTCAAGATTATCGGAATCATCTTCCTTCTGCATATTTTCCTGCTGATATTCCAATACTGCATCGCCGGAATGTTCGTAGGCAAGAACCCGTTCCGCCTGTTAGGAAGAATGATGCCGGCCTACTTTACGGCATTAGGTACACAGTCATCGGCCGCTACGATTCCCGTCACCCTGAAACAGACTATACAAAACGGAGTGAATGAAGGTATCGCCGGATTTGTCATCCCTCTGTGTGCCACCATCCATCTGTCCGGAAGTACCATGAAGATTGTGGCCTGCGCCCTGGCCTTGATGATGATGCAGGACATTCCCTACGATTTCCAGATGTTCGCCGGATTCATCTTTATGTTAGGAGTGACAATGGTAGCTGCGCCGGGCGTTCCGGGAGGTGCCATCATGGCTTCGCTCGGTATTCTATCGTCCATGCTGGGATTCGATGAGAATGCACAGGCACTGATGATTGCCCTCTACATTGCCATGGACAGTTTCGGCACAGCTTGTAATGTAACTGGGGATGGCGCATTGGCTCTGCTCATTGACAAATGGTTCGGGAATTCGAAGACAAATACATCAAGTAACATCCCATAAGAATTGAAAGGTTATATCCTTTCCTTCATTGTAAAAAATATATTATCTGACACTTCTTTCATCAAACCCACTTTACAAATCTGACTTAATTTATTCAAAGAAATCCGAAGGATAACGTACAATACCATTTACACTGTGCAAAGTATCAGGTATCAACTCTATAACCTGACAATATTCAGAAGGCACATCAAACGGAAATTCTATTCCATGCTTTATAGCTTCGCGATAACCGAAACGCGGATAGTAGTCTTTATGCCCCAGCAAAACTGCTGTTCCATATTATGTGTGAGTACATATTAATTTAATAAATTCCATTTTTTCTTATTTCCATTAGCCAAACACCATATTCTTTAGATTTACAAAGAATAAGCTGAGTCAACGCTTTACCTTTACCTACTTGAATAGTACCGTCAGAGAAAGCATAAAGATAAGACTTTGAAAAACGTTTCTTATATATTTTCTTACCTGTTTTAGCATCTTTTACAATTACCTTCACTCCCTCAAATGAATTTCTAGATTTTAACTCGACTATTATATCTTTATGGGATTCTTTTTCTATTATGGCAAAAGCCACCTCTCTATCTAATTTAACTCCAAACGTAGGATTAACACTTTCACTTTGCGCAAAAGATATAACTGCACAAAAGAAAAACAATAAGGTAATAATGACTTTCTTCATAAGTTCGCTATTTTAATAAATGATACTTGCAAAAAATACGAAACATGACACTGTAATACTATGTCTTAGCCTAGAGACTCTGAGAAAACTCCGTATACAAATATAATAATAGTAATTCATGTTATAGCGTGAAAAGACTATGCTATTTTATACACAGCTCTGATTTTTTCAGTTTTCTATTAAAAATAAGAATACTGCTTCCTTTTTTTTATTTTTTAAAAGAATTACCCAACGAAAACAAAAATACAAAAAATTATGATATTATCACAGATTTTATCCTGATTTAAATTCTAAGATTTCAATTTTATCTTCTTGTGAACAATCCTAATGTATCCATAAACTCTTCTTTCTTACATCTAAATCAACTGACACATAAAGTTACACCACCTTACCTCATTACCCTCTGCATCTTATTTAAAAGAACAAGCCACACCGCCTACCTTGAAATATTGATTAAACCTACATGAATATATTTTTTCTTAAATATAAACACCTTTTGAAGGTACACACAGATGTTTTTGATAGAATCGCCGAATTTCAGTTTATCATGTAAATAGTTCATTATAATTATTAATTTCTCCACATATGGAAAGTAACATCTATCTAGCAAAATCGTAAACATGAACAAATTCCGAATCTGTTACTTGTATGCAATCCTTAGTTCATAAACATTCTGTAAAACCTATATCTCATTTTATCGATGAAGTCAGAAGCAAATTCTGCATTTTCTCAAGGATATTCTGCTGATTTTATATAAATTCGCATCAAACTCAAACATAAAAAAACACGTTTATGAAAAAGAATCTTTACAAAGAGGCTCCGGCCAATTTTTCCGTATGCGTACATACAGACTGCACTTGCGGTTCCACCTGTCTTCGTCAACTGGCTTATCCGGTATTATTGGAACGAGAAGCTTTTCTACATCTGGCCAATCCTACCCGATGCACTAAAGACCATTCATGCCCGTATTACCGTGATGCCGCTCCCGTAACCTACATGCGCGGCTTCACACAAATGAAAAAGCGAATGTATCCCGAACAATACCAGATGTTTATGAATTTTCTGATTGCACGCTTCGGACGGAATCCTTACTTTGAAAGAAGAAGAGGAGACAGAAAACTGAATCTCCAAGAACAAGAAATCATTCGCAAGGCCCTGAAACAGGCAGGAGTCACAGAAAATCTAGACTTCGATTTAAAGGAAGAGGGATTCAACTGGTTAGATTAGCCAGTACTTTCTAAGGAGTACTTCAGTACTTCCCCGAAAGTACTGGAGTACTGCCAAGGAAGTACTGCAATACTTCTTAGGAAGTACTCGCAGAACATATAACACTGTGTATCAAAGCAGTAAAAGAGACACAATAAAAGCCTGCAACGTAAAAAACGAAGCAGGCCTTTATGCTATTTATTTCATTCCTCTTGCCTTGAAAATGCGCTCCTTGGCATCATTGATGCGTTGCAGCTTTTCTTCGGCAGCCTTCCGGATGTCTTCACCTAATGTAGCCACACGGTCAGGATGATGTTTCAGTACCAGGTTACGATACGCCTTACGGACTTCCTCATCAGAAGCTGTAGGTTCGATTTCCAGCACCTTGTAGGCATCTTCCAGCGAATCGCCTCTCAGGTTCAACATGGAATCAACTTCCTGCATGGACAACTGCATAGACTGAGCCACTTCCTTTAAGGCATCCACTTCTGCCGCGCAAACATTTCCGTCACTCTGTGCTATCTTCACCAGAAAATCGAGCAACTGCAGACGCTGTTCATACGTCAGATTGGCAGCAATCTGTGCCCCACACTCCCGAATGGTACGACGAAAGGCAGAAGGGTCATTCTGCTCCATGCGCTTACGCTGTTCAAACAGATTCAGCAAAATACGCTCTCCTTCACTGACAGAAGCCTCTCCGAAATTCACGCGCAAGAACTGACGCACAAACTCCATTTCGCTGTGCATGATGCGTCCGTCGGCACGAATGATATACGAAGCCATGACCAGCATGGAGAACAAAAAACTGTTGCGCTGGCCTGTGTACACATCTTCTTGTGCCGTGCTTCCATAGCCACCGTCCATTTCCTCCTGTGCTGTCACGCTTTTATCAAACAAAGAACCGATGGCAAATCCTGCCAAGGCTCCAAGAGGTCCCATGGTCATAAATCCCATGATTCCCCCAATCCATTTTCCGTATCCCATAAATTATAAATTCTTTTTCTATCAAGTTAAAATAAAGTACAAACCTCAGCCTGACTCACCTTGATTAAATCAGCTGGAGCCAGTTTCACCTGCAAGCCCCTCACTCCTGCACTTACGTAAATGTAAGGGAAGTCATTGCATGTGTGATGAATATATGTAGGAAAATGCTTCTTCATCCCTATCGGAGAGCATCCTCCACGAATGTATCCCGTCAGCGGAAGCAGTTCTTTCATCGGTATCAGGTCGCATTTCTTGTTGCCTGAAATCTTGGCTGCCAGCTTCAGGTCGATTTCGTGCTCACCGGGAATCACACAGACAAAGTAACCCGATTTATCTCCTTGAAGCACCAACGTTTTGAATACCTGTTCGATGTTTTCTCCTAAAGTAGCGGCTACGTGTACGCAACTTAAATCATTTTCATCTACCTCGTAAGGAACCAGTTCATATTTCACCTTATCCCGGTCCAGCAAACGGGCCGCATTAGTTTTTGCAATCTTGTCTTTTGCCATTATTTTGTTACTCCTTTCAGTTCTTCTTTTAAAAATCCGGATGTATATCCTTTACCCGACTGAGCCACATCTTCCGGTGTACCGCATACCAGCAACTGTCCTCCGGCCTTTCCGCCTTCCGGTCCCATATCGATAATATAGTCTGCCATCTTAATGACATCCAGGTTGTGCTCTATGACAATGACGGTATTTCCTTTTTCTACCAAACGGTTCAATACGTTCATCAGCACTCGAATGTCTTCAAAATGCAGTCCGGTGGTCGGTTCATCCAAAATATAGATAGTCTTTCCGGTATCCCTTTTAGCCAGTTCGGTAGCCAGTTTCACACGCTGGCTCTCTCCTCCCGACAAAGTGGTAGAGGGTTGTCCCAGCTTAATGTATCCTAATCCCACTTCCTGCAGCACCTTGATTTTGTTCAGTATCTGCGGCACGTTTTCAAAGAATTCCACCGCCCGGTTGATGGTCATGTCCAGCACGTCGGCAATGGATTTACCTTTATAACGCACTTCCAACGTTTCACGGTTATAACGCTTTCCATGACACACCTCACACGGTACCAGCACATCGGGAAGGAAGTTCATTTCAATGGTCTTGTAACCGTTTCCTCCACACGCCTCACAGCGACCGCCTGACACGTTGAAAGAGAAACGACCTGCCTTATAACCGCGAATCTTAGCTTCCGGAAGCCCGACAAACAAGTTACGGATGTCGGAAAAGACTCCGGTATAAGTAGCTGGATTCGAACGCGGGGTTCTTCCCAAGGGCGACTGGTCTACGTTCACCACCTTGTCAATGTATTCCAGCCCTTCAATGCTGTCATACGGCAAAGGATCTTGCAGCGAACGGTAGAAGTGCTGGGAAAGAATAGGTTGCAGGGTATCATTTATCAAAGTCGACTTTCCGCTACCTGATACTCCGGTCACGCAGATAAGTTTTCCTAACGGAAACTCCACATCATCGCCTTTCAGGTTATTTCCACGCGCCCCTTTCAACACAAGAGAATGCCCGTTACCTTTTCTTCGTTCTGCCGGAACCTCGATACTCATTTTTCCATTCAAGTACTGCGATGTCAGGGTGTTGGTCTTCATCATTTCTTCCGGTGTACCGGAGAAAACGACTTCACCACCTAAGCGACCGGCTTTCGGTCCCATATCCACCACGTAATCCGCAGCCAGCATCATGTCCTTGTCATGTTCCACTACGATAACGGTATTTCCCAAATCGCGCAGTTCTTTCAAGGAGTTAATCAACCGGATATTGTCACGCTGATGCAGTCCGATACTGGGTTCATCCAGAATATACAACACATTCACCAGCTGAGAACCAATCTGTGTGGCCAGACGAATACGCTGACTTTCTCCTCCCGAAAGTGTAACTGATGAACGGTTCAATGACAGATAGTCCAGTCCCACATCCAGCAGGAATTTCAGTCGGGTACGTATTTCTTTCAGGATTTCCGTCGCTATCAGGCGTTGCTTGTCTTCCAGAAAGTCTTCCACATGGCACACCCAATCATACAACTCACTGATGTCCATCGTGGCCAGTTCATAAATATTCTTGTCGTGAATGCGGAAATGCAAGGCTTCCTTGTTCAGACGTGCCCCTTTACAATCGGGACACACATCCGTCTTGGCAAACTGTTCCGCCCATTTCTGTGCGGTAGCAGAAGCTTCCTTTTCCTGCATCATCTGAATGTATTTCACGATGCCCTCGTATAAAATAAAGTAATCGGAAGTGGCATGAATCAGTGTGCTCTTGATTTTCAGGCGCTCATCGCATCCATACAGAATCTCATTGATGGCATCTTCCGGCAACTCACTCACCGGTGTCTTCAACGTAGCTTCATATCGTTCAAGTAACGCCTCCAACTGCCAGAATATCATCACATTCTTGTATTTCCCCAACGGAGCCACAGCCCCCTCATACACCGAAAGCGAACGGTCCGGAATCACCTTGTCCACATCAATCAAGTTGACATATCCCAGTCCCTTGCAACGCGGGCAAGCCCCCTGCGGAGAGTTGAACGAGAAGTTATGCGGTGCAGGCTCTTTGTAAGAAAGTCCCGTCACCGGACACATCAGGCGTTTGCTATAGTGACGCACACTTTCCGTCTGCGCATCCAGTATCATCAACAATCCGTCTCCCTGCTGCATGGCTGTAGCCACGCTCTGCTTCAAGCGACTTTCTTCCTTTTCCGTGACCACCATCTTATCAATCACCACCTCTATGTCGTGATTTTTGTAACGGTCCAGCTTCATGCCGTGTACAATTTCCTTCACTTCTCCATCTACACGCACATAGAGATACCCCTTTTTGCGTACCTGTTCGAACAATTCCTTGTAATGTCCTTTACGCGTACGCACCAGAGGTGCCAGGATATAAATGCGTTTTCCTTTATAATCACGGTGTATCAAATCCAGAATCTGTTCTTCGGTATATTTCACCATCTTCTCACCCGAAAGATAGGAATAAGCCGTACCCGCACGGGCAAACAGCAGTCGCAGATAATCATAAATCTCGGTGGTTGTTCCCACGGTAGAACGCGGATTCTTGTTCGTCGTCTTCTGTTCGATGGAAATCACCGGACTCAATCCTGTAATCTTGTCCACATCCGGCCGTTCCATCCCCCCTAAAAAGTTACGGGCATAGGCAGAGAAGGTCTCAATATAACGGCGCTGTCCTTCTACAAACAGCGTATCAAATGCCAGAGAAGACTTTCCGCTTCCGCTCAATCCGGTAATCACCGTCAAGCTGTCACGAGGGATTTCCACATCTATATTTTTCAGGTTGTGTACCCGAGCTCCTTGTACACAAATCGTTTCTGTTCCTTCAGTCATACATTATCCTTCAATGATATCTTTGCAAAGATAGTGAAAGGCGAGAACAGAGACAAACGGAAAACAAAGTTTTCAGATTTGGCTGTGCCGAGCCGCATCCTATCTTCGAGAATCAAAGATAGAGATATTTACTTTTCCATTTTCATTCGACAATGCAATTTTTTTTGTACTTTTGCCACTCAACAAATCCATAATAACCATGAGATTCTTTCAGATAGTTTGCCTTTCGCTGGCTTTGACTTTAGGAAACGCCGGAATAACTACCTTCGCACAGAACGGAAACAATTATTTTCTACATACAGTAAGCAGAGGACAGAGTCTTTACTCCATTGCAAACATGTACCATGTGTCCATTGACGACATTGTACGTTTGAATCCGGGAAGCGACAAGCAAATCCGGGTAGGAGAAGCATTGAAAATTCCCCAGGCAAATTCCTCTTCTTCCAGCAAGAATGGAAAATTCCATACCATACAGGCTGGAGAAACGCTTTACCAGCTGACGGTGAAATACAACATCAGCGCACAGGCTATCTGCGATGCCAACCCTGGTCTGAGTGCCAGCAATTTCCGCGTGGGACAGGTAATCTCAATCCCTACAGAAAGTGTGACGGCTCCGGCCACTCCCCTCGCTCCGGCTCAACCTTCCACTCCTTCTACTACCCAGAAAGGATGGAAAGAAATGCATAAGGTGGAACGAAAGGAAACTATCTTCAGTATCTGTCAGGAGTATGGCATCACACAAGAAGATTTGCTGGCGCTAAATCCGGAATTGAAAAACGGGAAGCTGAAAAAAGGTATGTTCATCTTTATTCCTTACCCTAAGAGCAGCCAGCCTGCAGCAACACCTACTCCCACAATGGTTCAAACACCATCCAATGAAGAACTGTTCAAGCAAAGCAAAACGGCTTCTAAATCTCTGCGGACCATTCAGGCAGCCGTGATGCTTCCGTTTACCGCTTCCGGAAGTATCAAACCTGAAGAGCAGACCCGCATGGTGGAATATTACGAAGGCTTCCTGATTGCCGTAGACAGTTTGAAACGTCAGGGTGTTTCGGTTGATTTATATACCTACGACACGAAAGGCAGCACCAATGTTATTTCAAGCATTCTCAGCAAACCGGAAATAAAGAATATGGACATCATCTTCGGACCTGTCCATACTTCAAACATCGAACCGCTGGCAAATTTTGCAGAACGTAACAAAATACGACTGGTCGTTCCTTTTGCTCCGAAAGTGGACCAGGTGTTCAATAATCCGATGGTCTATCAGATTAACACACCGCAATCTTATTTTTACTCAGAAGCGTATGACCATTTTCTCCGTAAATTCAGTAAGGCCCGCATCATATTTGTCGATCCGGCTAATGGAGACAAGGAAAAAAATGAATTCATCAATGGCCTGAAGAGCGAGTTGAAAGACAACCGTGTAGACTTCAAGCAGATTCAGCTAAGCAGCGAAATCGCTCCGGAAAGAATCATTGCAGCCATGGATACGCTGAGGGAAAATATTTTTATTCCGACTTCCGGACGTAGTTCGGCACTGACCCGGATACTTCCTCAGCTGACTAATGTATTACGTTCACATCCGCATTTCGACATGCACCTGTTCGGTTATCCGGAATGGCAGACTTACACACAGGAACATCTGGCCAGCTTCTATGAACTGGATACGTATTTCTATTCATCGTTCTATACCAACAACCTGTTCCCGGAAGCTGTTCGGTTCACCCAAAGTTACCGCCGCTGGTATAGCAAAGACATGGCGAACACTTTCCCCAAATACGGCATGCTGGGATTTGATACGGGATATTTCTTCCTGAAGGGTTTGTCACAACAAGGCAATAAATTCGAAGAAAATCTGGATAAAGTTTCGGTTACCCCTATTCAGACGGGATTCAAATTTGAGAGAGTCAACAACTGGGGGGGCTTTATCAACCGGAAAGTATTTTTTGTTCATCTGACCAAGAATTACGAATTGATCAAACTTGATTTTGAATAAAATGAAAAGATACCGACAACTGATTTTTATATGCTGCCTGCTTTGTATGCTGCCCTTGTCGTTGTTTGCCCAATTGCAGGACGAACGGCATAATCTGTCCGTGGGAATCAATGGAGGAGTAAACTTAAACTCTGTCAGTTTCACCCCCAGCATCAAGCAGACGAACTTCATTGCACCGGAATTTGGTCTTACAGTCCGTTATATCTCTGAGAAATACTTCAAAATGATTTGTGGTATACAGGGAGAAATCAACTTTTCCCAGCGAGGATGGAAGGAAGTCATTGAAGACGGAAGTAACAATACCTACCATCGTGCCATGAACTACATAGAAGTTCCTCTGTTGGCCCATCTGGCTTTCGGGAAAGACAAAGGAAATGGGGCCCGATTCATTATCAACCTGGGTCCGCAGGTAGGGTTCCTTTTAGGCGAAAAAGAATTTTACAGCGACCCGTCGACCTGGGATACCACCAACCGTCCGCAAGGAACTGATGAACAATACGGAAAGTTTGCCGACCGAAAATTTGACTACGGAATCGTAGGAGGAGGTGGCGTAGAAATACGTACAGGTATCGGTCATTTCCTGCTGGAAGCCCGTTATTATTTCGGTCTGAGCGATTTCTACAACAACAGTAAAAAAGATTATTTCTCACGCTCTGCCCATTCCTACATTGGCGGACGTCTGACTTATTTATTTGATTTGAAAAAATAACTTGTATGATTAAACTTATATCCTGGAACGTAAACGGGCTACGTGCCTGCTGCGACAAAGGTTTCCGAGACATATTTACCCAACTTGATGCTGATTTTTTCTGCCTGCAAGAGACGAAGATGCAGGAAGGACAGCTTGACCTCTCTTTTGAAGGCTATACTTCCTACTGGAATTATGCTGAGAAGAAAGGATATTCCGGCACTGCCATCTTTACCAAACACCAGCCCCTGCACGTAACTTACGGTCTGGGAATTGATGAGCACGACCATGAAGGACGTGTCATTACACTGGAAATGGAAAAGTTCTTCCTGGTAACGGTCTACACACCGAATTCACAGGACGGACTGAAACGTCTGGACTATCGCATGACCTGGGATGATGATTTCCGCGCTTATTTGCAGAAGTTAGACCAGAGCAAACCCGTACTGGTATGCGGTGACCTGAATGTAGCCCACAAGGAAATTGACCTGAAGAATCCGAAAACCAACCGGATGAATGCGGGCTTTACCGACCAGGAGCGCGAAAAATTTCAATTGCTGTTAGATGCCGGATTCATCGATACCTTCCGTTACTTCTATCCCGAGCAAACCAACATTTATTCCTGGTGGTCTTACCGTTTCAAGGCACGCGAGAAGAATGCAGGGTGGCGTATTGACTACTTTTTGGCCTCAGCCAGCCTTGCCGACAAGCTGAAAGAAGCGAAGATTCACACGGAAATATTCGGCTCGGACCATTGCCCCGTGGAAGTGACCGTTGAAATTTGATTTGCCGCATGAAGAACGAAGGATTTACCTTACGGAAGCGTTTACGAAGCTTTAAGTTCGCTGGAAACGGTATCCGTCTGCTGATTACACGCGAACACAATGCCTGGATTCATTGTTTTGCCGCAGTATGTGTAACCCTGGCAGGATGGCTAATTGGACTTTCTTCCACAGAATGGATAGCCATCGTGTTTGCCATTGGTTCCGTACTGGCTGCAGAAGCAGTCAATTCTTCCATTGAAGCACTGGCCGATTTAGTTTCGCCAGAATACAACGAAGCTATCAAACGCACAAAGGATTTGGCAGCTGGTGCCGTATTGATTCTGGCTATCAGCGCAGCCATTGTCGGATTAATAATATTCATTCCTAAAATTCTTACCCTGTCATGAAACCTATCATGATTTTTTTGGCAGCACTCTGCCTCAGCGTGTCTTTACAGGCACAACAGCTTGAAATCAGCCAGCCCCGAAAAGCCGTGCGTACTTCCGGCGATGTGGGTGCCGTACTGCTTCCCGTAGCCGGACTAACAGCCATACTTATTGAAAAAGACTGGCAAGGACTGAAACAGGGCGCGTTGGCTGGAATTACTACATTAGGAGTTACATACGCATTGAAATATGCGGTTAAAAAAGAACGTCCCGACCACAGCGACAATCATTCATTTCCGTCCATGCATACCTCTGTATCTTTTACAGCTGCCTCTTTCATCCAGCGACGTTACGGATGGAAATGGGGACTTCCTGCCTATGTAGTCTCCACTTATGTAGGCTGGAGCCGTGTATACGGAAAAAAACATGACTGGTGGGATGTAGCGGCCGGTGCGGCCATCGGAGTAGGAAGCTCCTATCTTTTTACCCGTCCGTTTGCCAAGAAACATGATTTGGCCATCAGTCCCGTAGCTGGTGACGGTTATTGCGGATTCTATACCTCTTTAAAATTCTGAATAATCCCGGAAGCATGTACGCAGCAAACAAGTCCCTGCTGCGTCCACTTCCGAACAGATTCTTTGCTGCGTATTAGTTGAAATAATACAAGAAAGTAGCAATACCTTCCAACGCTTTCTTCTTCTGGTCTTTAATTTCAATGGAGAATTTGATTTCTGCCTTTGCCACTCCACGCAGATTTACCAATGAGTGCAAATCAGCCACCAGACGTACACTCTGACCTGACAATACTGCCTGGCCGAACTTCATCTTGTCCATTCCATAATTCACCATCATCTTCAAGTTGTTTACCTCGATAATCTGATTCCACAGATAAGGCAACAAAGACAAGGTAAGATACCCGTGTACAATTGTACTCTTGTAAGGACTTTCCGCTTTGGCACGCTCTGCATCCACATGAATCCACTGGTGATCCAATGTAGCATCTGCGAATTGGTTGATGCGTTCCTGCGGAATTTCAAGCCATTCTGATACTCCAATCTGCTGGCCTACCAATTTTTCGAACTCTTCGTACGAGTTAATAATAACTTTCTCCATAATTATCCTTATTCTTTAAAAAGCATAAAATATAGACAAAGATAAGTATATTTTCTTATTTCGATTCTTTTTCTTATCAAAATAAAGTAGCCTAAAAATCATGATAAATAGCCAAATCCTCAGATTCAGGCTAAATTGACTACTAAAACAACAATGAAATTAATACTTTACTAGTCGTTTGGGATTTCCATGCCAGGAACACCCCAGACAAAAGACCTCGTTCAAATCAAATCCTTCAAGCGATTCATCTTCTTTTTTCGGTACGACTTCTCCTTCAGAAGTCACATATACCAACCGACGCTCTCCTGCTTCATTTTTCACATACATCGCTGCAATTTTGCATTGCGGGCACAACATTTTTTTCATGTCCTATACTTTATTAATCTGCACAAAGATACATATTTTCATGGAATCCCCACTCTACACCGCTATTATCCCCATCTATTTATGCAACCCGGTTGTTATTGTTACATAACTGATACAAGAAATCAAAAAAGGAGGTAAATTCGCCTCGTAATAAAACAGCTACAACTATGTCACATTCACACTCTCATTCACACACGCACAGCCATCATGCCATCGAATCGGTCAGTACCACACTCATCGTATGTATCATCCTGAACCTGTTGTTCGTAATAGCCGAAGCGGCCATCGGTTTTTCCTACCATTCCTTAGGCCTGCTCTCCGACGCCGGACATAACTTGAGTGATATATTCAGCTTACTGCTTTCACTCTTTGCCATCCGGATGGCGGCACGAAAAGGCAACCGCCATTTCACCTACGGCTATAAAAAAAGTACCATACTTGTCTCGCTGACCAATGCCGTCATACTCCTCATTGCTGTAGGAGGGATTCTGATTGAAAGTATCTATAAATTATATAGCCCCGGCACTGTTTCCGGTGAAGCCATCTCATGGACTGCCGGAGCGGGCATATTAGTGAACGGAGCTACCGCCCTGCTACTGATGAGCCGACGAAAAAACGACTTAAACATTAAAGGAGCTTTTCTGCACATGGCCATGGATACACTGGTATCCGTCGGTGTAGTCATCTCGGGCATCCTTATCAGCCTGACCCATTATTACGCACTCGATGCGTTCATCGGAATGGGTATAGCCCTCATTATCCTGATTTCTACCTGGAAACTCTTGAAAGAGAGTCTCTACCTTACACTGGATGCCGTGCCTGAGCACATCCACCTCGACAAACTGGAGCAGGAAATCAGTCAGACACCGGGAGTGGAAAGCTGGCATCACCTGCATGTATGGGCTGTCAGTACGACTGAAAATGCCGCTACCCTTCATGTGGTAATTACCAGTCTGAACGAGATAGAATGTACCAAACATGCACTTAAACAGCTGTTATCCCAACACGGAATTACCCATTCTACCATCGAATTTGAAACCCCAGGCTCGCAATGTGAAGATACAGCCAAAGGATGCTATCACTCCTGAACACCACAAAAAGAAAGTGCGCTGACCGGAAAAACTTCCAACCAGCGCACTTTTCTATTTTTCTTTAAGAATTATTTCAGTTTCACGAATAATTCTCCATCCACTTCACTTGTTTCAATTTTGTCTTCTCTCAACAACCAACCTAAACCCAGGAACAAGTCCTTGTCTGCTTTCAATTTAGCTTCTTTCTTAAGCTGTTTCTGAGTTTTGCCTTCTGTTTCATTCAGTGCCTCCCAGATTTGTCCGGCAATGACACCTGCTTTTTCTTTTAACATAGTCTTTTTGCTTTTATAATTATACATCTAAACTTGACGTGCATTAAACTGCGGCAAAATTAACAAAAAACAAGAAAAGGCGTGAAGAAAAAAGAGAAAACTTTCATTTTACAACCTAAAAAACAGCTTCTTATTACAATTTTCCTTCATTTTCCAAGAAATCGCCCCAAATTCTTGCTGCCGTTTCCACCATTCGTGCGCACGGACGCTTGGCATAATACTGTGCAGTCCGGGCATCGGGTGTAGCCACAATAGGTTCTTTCTTTGACAAGCCCAACAGTTCGCTGCAACGGATGGTTCCACATTCTTCCTTAAACTTTTCAGCCAGCTCCTGAACCAATTTATAATTGGCAGCCTTTCCTTCCCTGTCTGCTCCATCCACTGCACAGCGTTCCAAACCCGCCAGCAGAAACATACCGCAAGCCGCACCGCACGTTTCACGCATGCGACCGATACCTCCTCCAAACGAAGCAGCCATGTGCAATGCCTGCTCGAAGGTAAAACCATACATATCGGCATAAGCTCCAACGACTGACTGTGAGCAATTATATCCTTCCTTGAACAGCGCAACAGCTTTCTGTATACGTTCTTCTTTCGTCATGACTTCCTTTCCTTTTAGTTGTTGACTACATTTACCGGTTTACCTTCCAGAAAAGCCTTCAGGTTATTTACGGCCAACTGCATCAGTCGAACACGCGCTTCTTTCGTAGCCCACGCCTGATGTGGCGTGATAAAACAGTTACGTGCTTTCAGTAACGGATTATCTGCACGAGGCGGTTCAGAAGAAAGCACATCCAGACCCGCAGCAGCAATCTTGCCACTGTTCAGTGCATCCGCCAAATCCTGCTCGTTTACCAAGCCTCCCCGACCGGTATTAATCAAAATAGCGGACGGCTTCATCAAGTTCAATTTACGGGCATCCACCAGTTCACGAGTTGTTTCCGTCAACGGGCAATGCAGGCTCACGATGTCACACTTGCGGAACAATTCATCCATCGAAGGGCACTTGCGCACATCGGCAGGAAGTTCCATGGCCGACTTGCGGGTATAAGCATATACCTCCAGACCAAAACCGACTGCAATACGTGCCGTAGCCCGTCCCGTATTTCCGAAACCGACAATCCCCATCTTTTTGCCATCAAGTTCATGCAACGGAGCATCCCAGAAAGAAAAATCAGCCTGACGACTCCACTTTCCGTTACTTACTTCCTGGGCATAGTATCCCACACGCTGCACAATATTCAGAATGTGTGCAAACGCCATCTGAGCTACCGAGCTGGTGCTGTAAGCCGGAATATTCGTCACCACAATCCCCTTTCGGGCCGCAGCGGCCACATCCACTACATTATATCCTGTAGCCAGCACACCTATATATTTCAGTGAAGGAAGCTTTTCAAGCACAGCCTCATCCAGCACTACTTTATTCGTAAATACCACTTCGGCTCCCTCCGCTCTTTTGCAAACATCTTTCGGAGCCGTACGTTCATACACGGTCACTTCCCCCAATTCCTTCAAAGGTTCCCATGACAAATCTCCCGGATTCAATGTATATCCGTCTAATATTACAATCTTCATATCTTTCTTCTTAAAACTATATATTCATATTATTCTTTAAAACGATCACCCCACAGGCTCACCATCCGCTCTTTCAGCTTCTGTTCAGAAGGATTATCCTGTGCATGCCAGATACGCTGTGTACGAATCTCTTCCGGAAGGAAATCCTGCTTGACAAAATTTCCCTTATACGCATGCGCATACTTATAGTCCTTTCCATATCCCAATTGCTTCATGAGCTTAGTAGGTGCATTGCGCAAATGCAACGGCACCGGAAGGTTTCCCGTCTGCCGCACCAGCTCCAATGCCGAATTGATTCCTTCATAAGTCGAATTGCTTTTCGGACTGGTGGCCAGATACACCGTAGCTTCAGCCAATGGAATACGTCCTTCCGGCCACCCTATTTTCATCACCGCCTCAAAGGCCGCATTGGCCAGCAGCAGTGCATTCGGATTGGCCAGACCAATATCTTCTGAAGCCGAAATTACCAGACGACGGGCTATAAATGCCGGATCTTCTCCTCCTTCTACCATACGGGCCAGCCAGTACAAGGCTCCATCAGGATCACTGCCACGAATAGACTTGATGAAAGCGGAAACAATATCATAATGCATCTCGCCTTCCTTGTCATAGGCCAAAGGATTCTGCTGCAAGCTTGACACCACTTTTTCATCGGTAATAACCACCGGATTAGCTGTATCCGCTTCTATCACAAGCTCCAGAATGTTCAGCAACTTACGCGCATCGCCTCCGGAGTAACGCAACATGGCATCCGTTTCCTTCAACTCCACCTGCCGTTCCTTCAATATCGGGTCTTTGGTCAAGGCTAAATGAAGCAGTTCAAGCAAATCTTCCTTTTCCAGTGACTTAAGTACATACAACTGGCAGCGGGAAAGCAATGGCCGGATTACTTCGAACGACGGATTCTCGGTAGTGGCACCTATCAGCGTCACCACCCCCGTTTCGACCGCTCCTAACAATGAGTCCTGCTGTGACTTACTGAAACGGTGAATTTCATCAATAAACAATATCGGACTTTGCTGAGAAAAGAAACGGTTGGCCTTCGCCTTTTCTATTACCTCACGCACTTCCTTCACTCCCGAAGTAACCGCACTCAGCGTATAAAAAGGAACTTCCAGCCGGTTCGCTACAATCTGCGCCAGGGTGGTCTTTCCGACTCCCGGCGGTCCCCACAAAATAAACGAAGAAATCCGCCCCGCTTCAATCATCCTGCGCAACACGGCCCCTTCTCCCACCAGATGTTTCTGGCCAATATATTCATCCAGCGTCTTCGGACGCATTCTTTCAGCCAATGGTTGTGCCATAGTTCTACCTTAATTAATATCCCCCAAAGATACGGAAAGTTTCTGAATACACGCAAAGAAAACCTGCGGCGACACACAAAAATCACACGATGAAACACAACTGAAATGCAAATGTAAGGGCAAAAAAAAAGGCGCTTTTCACAAAGGGCCTTTTTAAGTTTTCAATAGGTATTAGTTTTTTTTCTTAAGGTAAAAAGATTGTTTTCAGGATAACGGCACAAAGATGCGGCCTTTTTTTCAGGTAACCAAATAAAAAAACATGTCATAAAACACATTCTGCGTTTTTTTTCATTTTCTTTCCTTTGGCATTATTAACAAGATGCATCTTCGCGCTCTACAAAGATAAGCAAATTTAAGTAAAAGGATGTAGCTCCGAAGAAATATTCTTTCCAATTATCTATAAGGAGATTATTTTTACTATTTTTGCAGAGTTAAAAGAAAAAACAAAAAGTTTCCGTATGACAGAAATAAATACAACCGAAAATTCAGAAAAGAAAAGCCTGAATTTCATTGAGCAAATTGTAGAGAAAGACTTGCAGGAAGGCAAAAACGGTGGAAGAATTCAAACCCGTTTCCCGCCGGAGCCTAACGGATACTTGCACATCGGACATGCAAAAGCCATTTGTCTGGACTTCGGAATCGCACAGCGATACGGAGGAACCTGTAACCTGCGCTTCGATGATACAAACCCGACGAAAGAAGACGTAGAATATGTAGAAGCCATTAAGGAAGACATCCAGTGGCTGGGCTTCCAGTGGGGAAATGAATATTATGCTTCCGACTATTTCCAGCAACTCTGGGATTTCGCTATCCGTCTTATCAAAGAAGGAAAAGCGTATGTGGACGAACAGACTTCGGAAGAAATAGCCGCCCAGAAAGGTACTCCTACCCAGCCGGGAACGGAAAGTCCTTATCGTAACCGCCCGATTGAGGAAAGCCTGGAACTGTTCCAGAAAATGAATGCCGGAGAAATTGAAGAAGGCAAGATGGTACTGCGTGCCAAGATTGACATGGCCAACCCGAACATGCACTTCCGCGACCCGATTATCTACCGTGTGGTAAAAACTCCTCACCACCGTACCGGTGACAAATGGAAGGCTTACCCGATGTATGATTTCGCACACGGACAGAGCGACTTCTTTGAAGGAGTAACACATTCATTGTGTACACTGGAATTCGTGGTACATCGTCCGCTTTACGATTTGTTTGTAGACTGGGTGAAAGACGGAAAAGACCTGGACGACAACCGCCCGCATCAGTATGAGTTCAACAAACTGAACCTGAGCTACACACTGATGAGCAAGCGTAACCTGCTGACACTGGTAAAAGAAGGACTGGTAGACGGATGGGACGACCCACGTATGCCGACCATCTGCGGTTTCCGCCGTCGTGGATACTCTCCTGAGTCTATCCGCAAATTCATTGACAAAATCGGATATACTACATACGATGCACTGAACGACTTTGCTTTGCTGGAAAGTGCAGTTCGTGAAGACCTGAACGCACGCTCCACGCGTGTATCTGCCGTTCTGAATCCAGTAAAACTGATTCTGACCAACTATCCGGAAGGACAAGTGGAAGAAATGGAAGCCATCAACAATCCGGAAGATTTGAGCGCCGGTACACATACCATTGAGTTCAGCCGTGAATTGTGGATGGAACGCGATGACTTCATGGAAGATGCACCGAAGAAATATTTCCGTATGACTCCGGGACAGGAAGTTCGTCTGAAAAACGCCTACATCGTAAAATGTACGGGTTGCAAGAAAGACGAAAACGGAAATGTGGTGGAAGTGTATGCAGAATACGACCCGAACACCAAGAGCGGTATGCCGGAAGCTAACCGTAAGGTGAAAGGTACACTCCACTGGGTAAGCTGCAACCACTGCCTGAAAGCAGAAGTCCGCTTGTACGACCGCTTGTGGAAGGTAGAAAATCCGCGTGATGAAATGGCAGCTATCCGTGAAGCCAAAGGATGCTCTCCGCTGGAAGCCATGCAGGAAATGATCAATCCGGACTCATTGAAAGTGCTGAACGAATGCTACGTAGAAAAATTCCTGGCCGATGCCAAACCGCTCGACTACCTACAGTTCCAGCGTATCGGTTACTTTAATGTGGACAAAGATTCTACTCCTGACCACCTGGTATTCAACCGCACCGTATCATTGAAAGATACATGGAGCAAAATCAACAAATAAAAGTGAGGCGATAAAAGCACTCCTTTATTACACTGATTTTAAGGAGTTAAAGAACTTATAAAACAATGCCCTTGTGTTTGATTCAGAACGCAAGGGCATTCTTTTAAAACGCTTCGACGCTTAAAGTAAAACGCAAGTGCGTTTGAAGTAAAATGCACTTGCGTTTGAACTCAAACGTACTTGCGTTTCATATCAAACGCACTTGCGTTTTTTCACTCCTTCTCTTATTCTTATAAAAAGCATAAAAAATACCGCTGAAAAGACTCTCAAAGTCTCTCCAGCGGCATCGTATATCTACCAAAACAGTTCTTAGCGAACCGGTGTCTTAGCCGAAAGTTTCTCCAAGAAATACACTAAGAAAAAGCCAGCCACCATCAGCACTACTGCTTCCGGCACATGTGCATTAGGCAATATATTGGTTTCTATCAAAGGCTTTACTTCTCCGTGGCTGTCGACAAATGTCTCTACCACCTCCTTCCAAGGCCAAACCTTATTCAGGGAGCCCAGCATAAAGCCTGTCAGTACCGCCAGCGTGATGTTGCGGAAATGTGCCAGTGCATACGACAAGATATGCGAGAAAGAGGTAATTCCAATACAGACACCTGCTCCAAATACAGCAATCACCACTACATCAAGCGTTTTCACTGCATCCATAATGAAAAAATACTTACCTAACAGCACCAGAATGAAACTACCGGAAATACCCGGAAGAATCATGGCACAAATGGCAATGGCTCCGCACAAGAAGATGAAAAGCAGATTAGAAGGTGTTTCGGCCGGAGTTGCCACGGTAATATAAAAGGCTACTACTGCCCCAATGACAAAAGCCACCCACGTTTTCCAGCTCTTCCACTCCTTAATGTCTTTCGATACAAACCAGGTAGATGCCAGCACCAGTCCGAAGAAGAACGACCATACCAAAATCGGCTGGTTTACCAACAGCCACGTAATCAGCTTGGCCAATGAGAATACACTGATACCGATACCCGCCAACAGGAAAAACAAAAAATTACCATTGATTTTCTTCCAAAATGTCGCCCATTTTCCAGAAAAGAAAAGTTTCAGGCTTTCCAGATTAATACTTTTAATCGAGTTAATCAGTTCGTCATAAATGCCTACGATAAAGGCAATGGTTCCTCCTGACACTCCGGGAACTACATCCGCGGCTCCCATCCCCATTCCTTTCAGCATCAGAACTGCATAGTCTTTCAGTTTTCGTTCCATCAATTTTTACCCATAAATGATTAGCAAATGCAAAGTAAGTGAAAAAAACTATCGGAATCACTATCCGCAAAACATTTTATGTTTTTTATTGTTATATTTATAACGATTATTCAAAAAATAGAATCATTATGGCAACAACTTTATTTCAAGGAACTCCCGTAGCACTGGCCGGAGAGTTTATACAAAAAGAGGTACAGGCTCCCGACTTTTCACTGGTAAAAGGCGATTTAAGCACATTTTCTTTAGCTGACGCCAAAGGAAAATTTGTGGTATTGAACATCTTCCCCAGCATGGATACCGGAGTATGTGCTGCATCTGTACGTAAATTCAACAAACTGGCAGCCGGAATGGAAAATACATTGGTACTGGCTATTTCGAAAGACCTTCCGTTTGCACAAGGACGTTTCTGCACGGCAGAAGGAATTGAACACGTTATTCCTTTGTCTGACTTCCGCTATACTTCTACTTTCGGAAAAGACTACGGAGTGCTGATGACCGATGGTCCGCTGTGTGGACTATTGGCTCGCGCCGTGGTTATTCTCAATCCGGAAGGAAAGGTTATCTACACCCAGTTGGTTCCGGAAATCGTAGAGGAACCGGATTATGATGCCGCACTTGCTGCACTCAAATAAAATTTAAAGGTATATAAATAAGAAAAGGGACAGTCCGTATTTTTCACGTCTGTCCCTTTTCTTTTTATCTTTTGTCAATTTTCTTATTCCGCAGAAAAATCCTTGATTCGCTGTTCTTCCGTCAAGCGGCATACCAGCAAAGTATTGTCTTTTTCAGCCACGATATACCCGTCGAGTCCCTGCACCACTACTTTCTTTTCCTGAGTGGTATGTACGATGCAATTTCGCGACTCATACATTTTTATATTCGAACCGATGCAGACATTGTTATGCGCATCACGTTTGGAGTTTTCGTGAAGAGAACCCCAGGTACCCAGGTCGCTCCATCCGAAAGAAGCCGGAAATACATAAATCTCATCTGCTTTTTCCATCACAGCATAGTCCACCGAGATGTTTTCACATGTCGGGAAAAGCTCATCCACCATCTCCTGTTCCTTGTCTGTATAATAATAAGGAAGCAGACGTTCGAACACTCTTGCCATGGCCGGCTGATATACCCGGATGGCATTGACAATGGTATTCACATTCCAAACAAAGATTCCCGCATTCCAGAAATAATTGTTACGCTGCAAATAGCGTTCTGCCGTAGCCAGGTCTGGTTTTTCACGGAACGCATCTACACGATAGATTTCCTTATTGGAAGGACAGGCCATTGACAAGTCCGCTTCAATGTAGCCGTAACCTGTCTCCGGACGATTGGCTTTCATTCCCAATGTCACAATGGCATCCGAATCGGCCGTAAACTTCATGGCCGATGTAACTACACGGGCAAACTCACGTACATTCATTACCACATGGTCACTTGGTGTCACCACGATATTGGCTTTCGGATTACGTGCCTTGATTTTCCAGCTCACATACGCAATACAAGGAGCTGTGTTACGGCGACAAGGTTCCAACAGAATATGATCAACGGGAACCTCCGGGAGTTGCTTCTTTACAATCTCCGCATACTTAGCCGAGGTTACCACCCATATATTTTCCGGCAGACATACATCTTTAAAACGATCGACGGTCAATTGAATGAGTGTACGTCCGCAACCCAGCACATCAATAAACTGCTTGGGCATCTCCGGGCTGCTCATCGGCCAAAAGCGACTGCCTATGCCTCCGGCCATAATGACCACATGATTATTCATTGGATTCATAACAAACTTTTCTTGGTAACTTCGCAAAGTTAACTCATTAATTTGAATATTTCCTATCTTTGCAAAAAATTATCAACTGAAAATGAGAACATATCCATGCGTCCTGACCATCGCCGGATCCGACTGCAGCGGTGGTGCAGGCATACAAGCCGATATTAAAGCTATATCCGCGCTGGGAGCATACGCAGCCAGTGCCATTACCGCCATTACCGTGCAGAATACGCTCGGAGTAACAGGCATTCACCCCGTTCCCCCAGCCTACGTGAAAGGACAAATAGAAGCCGTTATGGACGATATTCGCCCGAAAGCTGTGAAAATCGGGATGATTAACGACGCGGAAATCGTACGGGTAATAGCAGAATCCATTCATAAATATCGCCCTGAATTCGTCGTATTCGACCCGGTTATGGTGTCGACCAGCGGATGCAAGCTGATGGAAGACGAAGCCATAGAAGCCATTACGACCCAGCTTATTCCTCTGGCCAGCCTCATCACTCCTAACCTGAGTGAAGCGGAAATCCTGGCCGGACAAAAAATCAGCAACGTGGAAGACATGAAGTATCAGGCAAAAGAAATGCTGAAGTTAGGATGTAAAGGAGTACTCATCAAGGGAGGACACCTGGACGGAGGCCTGATGTGCGATGTGCTGCAAACGGCTACGGAAGAAACTCCCCACTTGTTCACAGCCCCGAAAGTAAACAGCCGGAATACACACGGCACGGGATGTACCTTGTCTTCTGCCATCGCCACGTACCTGGCATTGGGAGAACCCATGTCCGCCGCAGTAGAAAAAGCCAAACAATATGTATATAAAGGTATCGAATCAGGAAAAGACGTTTGCATTGGAGACGGACACGGACCGTTGAACCACTTCCACTCCCCCGTCGCCATGCACATTTTCGACAAAAATGAGTAATATCTCAAAAGAATCATTACCTTTGCAGACAATAACTTATAAACAAGAAAGATAATCATTATGAAAGCATTTGTATTTCCTGGACAAGGAGCACAATTCGTAGGTATGGGAAAAGACCTGTACGAAAACTCTCCGCTCGCTAAAGAATTATTCGAGAAAGCCAATGATATTTTAGGTTACCGCATTACAGACATCATGTTCGAAGGTACTGACGAAGACTTGCGTCAGACTAAGGTGACACAGCCTGCCGTATACCTGCACTCTGTAATCTCTGCATTGTGCATGGGCGACGCTTTCCAGCCGGAAATGACTGCCGGACACTCTTTGGGTGAATTTTCTGCCTTGGTAGCTGCTGGCGCTCTGTCATTCGAAGACGGATTGAAACTGGTGTATGCACGTGCCATGGCTATGCAGAAAGCATGCGAAGCTCAGCCGTCAACCATGGCTGCCATCATCGCATTGCCTGATGAGAAAGTAGAAGAAATCTGTGCTTCAGTTGCCGCTGAAGGAGAAGTTTGTGTGGCAGCCAACTACAACTGCCCGGGACAAATTGTGATTTCTGGTAGCATCGAAGGTATCAACAAGGCTTGCGAACTGATGAAAGCAGCAGGTGCCAAACGTGCCCTCCCGCTGAAAGTGGGTGGTGCGTTCCACTCTCCGCTGATGGACCCTGCTAAAGTGGAACTGGAAGCTGCCATCAACGCTACTGAATTCCACACCCCGAAATGCCCGATTTATCAGAACGTGGATGCACTTCCACACACTGATCCGGCTGAAATCAAGAAGAACCTGGTGGCACAGCTTACCGCTTCTGTACGCTGGACACAGACTGTACAACAGATGATTGCCGACGGAGCTGATGACTTCACAGAATGTGGTCCGGGTGCAGTATTGCAGGGATTAATCAAGAAAATCAACAAAGACGCCAATGCGCATGGAATAGCATAATCAGGCCATGAGTCTGACAAGGGCACGAATTATACAAAGCAGACGGATTCTCTTTTTTATCCGTGCGAAAGTATAATTCGTGCTTTTTTCGTTTTTAAAATTATTCAAACATTATGGAAACAACAGAAAAGATTATCATATACCAAGTTTTTACCCGCTTGTTTGGTAACCAGAACAAGACCTGCCGTCCGAATGGCAGCCTTGAAGAAAACGGATGTGGAAAGATGAATGATTTTACCAAACAAGCCTTACACGAAATAAAAAAATTAGGCGCTACACACATCTGGTACACCGGACTGATAGCGCACGCTTCGCAAACGGATTATACCGCATACGGCATTCCCAAGAACCATCCTTCCATTGTGAAAGGGAAAGCAGGCTCTCCGTATGCCATCCGCGATTATTATGACATCGACCCGGACTTGGCAGAGCATGTAGACAAGCGTATGGAGGAATTCGAGCATTTGGTTACACGCAGCCATGAATGCGGACTGAAGGTCATCATGGATTTCGTTCCGAACCATGTGGCACGGCAGTATCACTCTCTGGCCAAACCGGCTGGTGTAAAGGATTTGGGGGAGAACGATGACTGCTCTCAGGATTTCAATCCACAAAACAATTTCTACTATATACCGGGACAGAAGTTAGCAGGCGAAATCGACCTTTATGACCCGGAACAAGGGAATTACGAGGAAATGCCGGCCAAGGCTACCGGAAACGACCGCTTTGACGCATGGCCCAACCGGAACGACTGGTATGAAACCATCAAGCTGAATTATGGAGTGGACTACCTGCATCACAGCGGAGGACATTTTGACCCGATTCCGGACACCTGGAAGAAAATGGAAGACATACTGAGCTACTGGGCCGGAAAAGGTATCGACGGTTTCCGTTGCGACATGGCCGAAATGGTACCTTGCGAATTCTGGGGATGGGTCATTCCTCGCATCAAGGCTGCATTCCCGCAGATTATTTTTATTGCCGAAGTTTACAACCCGAATGAATACCGTAACTATATTTACAACGGACATTTCGATTACCTATATGATAAGGTAGGACTGTATGACACGCTGAGAAACATTACTTGCGGATATGGTTCAGCCACCGGAATCACCCACTGCTGGCAAAGCGTGGACGATATTCAGGACCACATGCTGAATTTCCTGGAAAACCACGATGAGCAGCGCATTGCATCCGACTTCTTTGCTGGCAATCCATTCAAGGCTGTTCCTGCCTTCATCGTATCTTCCTGCCTGCGAAGCAATCCAGTCATGGTTTATTTCGGACAGGAATTGGGTGAAAAGGGAATGGACTGCGAGGGTTTCAGCGGGCAAGACGGACGAACCACCATCTTCGACTACTGGAACGTAGACAGCATTTACCGCTGGAGCAACCGCAGACGCTGGAATACGCATCTGCTCAGTGCAAAGGAAAAGGAACTGCGTAAAACTTACGAAACCATCCTGCATATCTGTCAGAAAGAACAGGCTATCAGCAAAGGTGAATTCTTCGACCTGATGTATGTAAACCTGAACGGATGGCAAATGAATGAACACAAGCAATACGCTTTCTTGCGTAAATACGGCCAGGAAGTACTCTTTATCATGGTAAACTTCAGCGACACGGCAAGTCAGGTAGCAGTTAACGTGCCGGCTCATGCATTTGAATACTTTAAAATGACTCCATCTGCCCAATGCAATGCCAAGGACCTGCTTACCGGAAAGACAGAAAAAATCTGCTTCACGCCCGAAAGTCCCACTTGCACGGAACTGCCTGCATACGGTGGAAAGATTTTTAAACTAAAAGTAAAATAAACAGCCGAAACAGGACCAATAGCTTTCAAACGTAAATAGTTTTCATTTATTTGTTTGGAAACTTGAAACAAAAAGGTATCTTTGCACAAATAGCATAACTTTGTGCAAACTATAAATACAATTATATGGAAAAAAGTTTTCTGGCCTTCATTGAGGACAGTATCAAAAAGAACTGGGACCTGGATGCCCTGACAGACTACAAAGGTGCCACTCTGCAATATAAGGATGTAGCACGTAAAATAGAAAAACTGCATATTCTGCTGGAGGAAAGCGGCATCAAGCCGGGCGATAAGGTGGCCTTGTGCGGACGCAACAGTTCGCACTGGGGAGTAGCTTTTCTGGCTATCCTGACATACGGTGCGGTAGCAGTTCCTATTCTTCATGAATTCAAGGCAGACAATGTACATAATATCGTCAATCATTCCGATGCCCGTCTTCTCTTTGTGGGAGATGTGGTATGGGAAGCATTGAACGAGGCTGAAATGCCAAACCTGGAAGGTATCATTCTGATGACCGACTTTACTTTGTTAGTATGCCGCAGCAAGCAGTTGGAATATGCCCGTGAACACTTGAACGAAATGTTTGGAAAGAAATTTCCACGCAATTTCCGGAAGGAGCATGTCAGCTACCGAAGAGATACTCCGGAAGAACTGGCACTTATCAACTATACCTCCGGAACGACCAGCTTCTCTAAGGGGGTAATGCTTCCTTATCGCAGCTTATGGTCGAATACACAGTTCGCATTTGAGGTGTTGACCCTGCAACCTGGCAATAAGGTAATCTCCATCTTGCCTATGGCACACATGTACGGACTGGCATTTGAATTTATCTATGAATTCTGTGCAGGCTGCCATGTGTACTTCCTCACCCGTATGCCAAGCCCCAAGATTATTTTCCAGGCGTTCTCGGAAGTGAAGCCCCACATTGTGATTTCGGTTCCACTTATCATTGAGAAGATTATCAAAAAGAACGTGTTGCCTAAGCTGGAAACACTGAAAATGAAACTTTTGCTGAAGGTTCCTCTGATTAACGATAAGATTAAGGAAGCTGTACGTGAACACATGGTGCAGGCTTTCGGTGGAAATTTCTATGAAGTCATTATTGGAGGAGCAGCTTTCAATCAGGACGTAGAAAGACTGCTCAGAAGTCTGGATTTCCCGTATACGGTTGGATATGGAATGACCGAATGTGGACCGATTATCTGCTACGAGGACTGGTTGCGCTACAAACCGGGGTCTTGCGGTAAAGCCGCACCACGTATGGAAATAAAGATAGACAGTCCGGACCCTCAGAATATTGTAGGAGAGATTCTTACCCGAGGAGAAAACGTGATGTTAGGATATTACAAGAATCCGGAAGCAACGGCACAGGCTATTGATGCGGAAGGCTGGTTGCACACAGGCGACTTGGGAGTAATGGATGAAGAAGGAAACGTGACCATCAAAGGCCGAAGTAAAAATATGCTGTTAGGACCTTCAGGACAAAATATCTACCCGGAAGAAATCGAAGAAAAGATAAGCAACCTGCCGTATGTATGCGAAAACATTGTGATTCAGCAAAGCGACCATAAACTGGCTGCGCTTATCTATCCGGACTTTGAGGAAGCCTACAAACAAGGATTGACAGATGCCGATATTGAAAGAATCATGGAAGAAAACCGTGTAGCAGTGAATGCGGAACTTCCTGCTTATTCTCAGATTACGCGCATCAAAATTTATCCGGAAGAATTTGAAAAGACACCTAAGAAAAGCATCAAGCGTTTCTTATACCAAGAAGTCAAGTAGCATCATGAAACGAACATTTATATCCGCGTTCCTGTTAGGAGGTATCCTGGCAGGAACGCACTTATCTGCACAGGAAACGAAACCGGCCTCAGCTCTGAAAAAAGGTCCGAATGTTTCACTGAACATCACCAATAAAAAGAAATTTCCGCCAAGGACATACGTAAACCTCGGCTTATTTAGCAATTATTCTTGTTTGAACGGACTTGGTATCAACGCGATTTCCAGCCTTCAGCATTATAATTCGTATGGTATGCAGATTTCCGGATTTACCAATGTGTCCGGACTGAAATCTACGGGAGTACAAATCTCCGGTATTGCCAATGTGACGGGTAAAAGAGCCTGCGGGTTTATCCTTTCCGGATTGACAAACGTTACAGGTACTTCTGCATACGGCTTATCCATTGCTGGTTTGGGAAATATTTCCGGAGGAGACATTAAAGGTGTTGGCATTGCCGGTTTGGTCAATGTCAGCGAAGATACCAGAGGACTTGCTATCTCCGGCTTGGCCAACGTAAACAAGGATATTCAAGCCGGACTCATTATCGGAGGATTGATGAACGTTTCCGGAAATTCCTCCAGAGGTGTACAACTGACCTCGCTATTAAACGTAAGTGGAAAGTCTAACCAAGGATGGCAATTAGCCGGACTTGGTAATGTGAGTGTAGAAAACAAAGGAGTACAAACTGCCTTGCTCAATTACAGCGTCACTAACAGAGGGGTACAATTAGGAGTAGGAAATGTCAATACTAAAAACAGTTCCAAAGGTTATCAGATCGGTATTGTCAATGTCAGTACGGACAGTACGGCCCATCAGATTGGCTGCATCAACCTGAAACCACAAACCCGTGTGCAAATGCTTGTATCCGGAGGTAATGCCAATAAAGCCAGCCTGTCTATCCGGTTCAAGAACAAATATACTTATACGCAAATCGGTACAGGTGCATACTATCTGGGCGTAGACAACAAGCTTTCTGTCACAGGATTCTATCGTGCAGGCGTATATCACAGCCTGACTGACAAATTAGACCTCAGTGCCGACCTTGGATATTATCACATAGAATCTTTGGAAAACAAGCACCACGGTTATCCGGCCCGTTTATATGCTATCGAGCCACGAATAAGTCTGGAATATAGCTTGACAAAGAAATTCGGCCTGTTCCTTGCCGGTGGATACGGATGGACCCGAACATATAAAGGCAATCAGGCTTTCGATAAGAAAATGGTGATTGAAGCAGGAATGGTTTTGTTCTAAACAAAACCATTCCTTTTTTATATGTAACAAAAGATTTTACTTATCCATTCAGACTTGCAGAACGCACACGGCTCAGGGTTTCCGGTGTCATTTGCAGCAAAGAAGCGATATAGACCAAAGGAGCACGCTTCAGGATTTCGGGATGCAACTGAAGCAGTTTATTATAACGTTCATGCGCCGGCTCAAAACGCAACGTATCAGCCTTTACCTGAGATTCAATCAAAGAAGCTTCGAAAAGTTTACGGTACCACACACCAATTTCCGCATCTTTTAAAGCCAACTGTTCTATTTTATCCTTAGGAATATCCCATGCAATGGTAGGCTCCAAGGTTTCAATCATCAGACGGGTAGGTTCTTCCTTTAAATAGCTTTCCAAACAAATCACGACCCCTCCTTCATACGCTATATGTTCGGTCAGGTCCTTATCGTATTTAAAATAAAACTGACGAGTCAGTCCTTTTTCCAGGTAAAGCATGGAACGGCAAACCTCCCCTTCGTCGAGGATACGTTCGCCTTTCTTGAATTTCCGGCAAACCAATATGTCAGCCAATTCATGAATCTGTTCCCGGCTTAACATACATTTCATTCCGGAAACCATTAGCTTGGCTACTTCTATATTTGTCATCATATTATTCATTTCTAATTATTTGACCTTAATACGATCGAAACCTTCACCAAATACACCAATAACCGCACTCTGAGAGACGAATGCCTTAGGGTCAATGTCTTTAATCAAACGGAAAATGGTGTTGGATTCTCTTTTCTTTGCCAAGACAAACATCATTTTCACTCCATTATGCGTATAACAGCCTACACCGTCAATAAAGGTAACTCCACGATGCAAGTCTTTATTAATACGCGCACCTATTTCTTCATATTTACTGGAGATAATAAAGAACTGAACAGACTGACGGGCACTGTTTACCACCTGGTCCAATACAAAACTGGAAATAAAGAGCACCACATATCCATAGACGACTTTCTCCCAGTTATGCAACACCAAATAACTTGAAGAAATGATAATCACATCACAAATCAAGATGACTCTTCCCAATGTAATGTCACGATACTTATTGATAATAGCCGCAATAATATCAGTACCTCCTGTACTTCCGTTGGCAGAAAATGCGATTCCAATACCGGCTCCACAGAAAGAAGCCCCCAGTACACACGACATGAAAGGCTGGTCGTGAATCAGTTCTCCGGTTACATAATTCTGGATTACACTCAATATAAACGTCAACGTAAAGACAGCAAATATGGTCTTCAGGCAAAACTTCAGGCCCAAGATTTTCAAAGCAAGAAGAAGCAGAAGAAAGTTTATGATCAGGTAAGTATATTGCACTGGAAAGCCGGTTCCCCAATAAATGATAGATGCAATACCCGGTACCGCGCCTGAAGGAATATCACTCGGCAACAGAAATACGGTCCACCCGATGCCATACATAATCATACCCAACGCAATCATTAAATAATCCCTGGTCTCTCTTAAAATTTTCTGCTTTCTTGTAGCAGGCAAAGCTGGATTCATTTTCGTATCAATTTTCTAAAAATTTCAGATGCAAAAGTAAGAAAAATTCCATACAATTGACTTATATCAATTTCAAAAAATAAGAAAAATAAAGCGGGGACAATCTTTCAAAAATGACATGATTTTCGTACTTTTGCCGCCAAATAGAAGAATAAATGGCATTAGTCAACGAACACCTGCTCAAATTACCGGAAAACTACTTGTTTACCGATATAGTGAAAAGAGTTAATTCTTTTAAAGTGACACATCCCCAGGCCCGCATTATTCATTTGGGAATCGGCGACGTGACCCTCCCTATCCCCAAAGCATGTGTAGAGGCTATGCAAAAAGCAGCCGGTGAATTAGGGAATCCCAACACATTCAGAGGATACGGACCTGAGCAAGGATACGACTTCCTGATCGAAGCCATTTTGAAGCATGATTACGCCGCCCACGGCATTTATTTTGATGCCAATGAGATTTTCATCAGCGACGGTTCCAAATCGGATACGGGCAATATCGGCGATATACTGCGCCACGACAACAGCATCGGAGTGACAGACCCTATCTATCCGGCTTACATTGATTCAAACGTTTCATGCGGAAGAGCCGGCACATTGGAAAAAGACGGCAAATGGAGTAATGTGGTGTACATGCCCTGCCGTATAGAGAACAACTTTATTCCGGAAATTCCCAAGCAACGCATCGACATTATTTATTTGTGCTACCCCAACAATCCTACCGGGGCTGTATTAAGTAAAAGCGAACTCAAAAAGTGGGTCAACTATGCCATAGAGAACGATGCACTGATCATTTTCGATGCTGCCTACGAACGATACATACAAGACCCGGACATTCCTCATTCCATTTATGAAATAAAAGGGGCCAAGAAGGTGGCCATCGAGTTCCGCAGTTTCTCGAAAACCGCAGGTTTCACCGGTGTGCGATGCGGATATATGGTAATTCCCAAGGAAGTGACCGCAGCCACTTTGGAAGGCAAACGGATTCCGCTGAACAAGCTATGGCTCAGACGACAATCCACCAAGTTCAATGGTGTATCTTACATCACCCAGCGAGGAGCGGAAGCGATATATACCCCCGAAGGAAAAGAACAGGTGAAAGCCATGGTACAATATTACATGGACAATGCCCGAATCATGAAAAAGATGCTCTCGAAGACAGGCATACAATTTTTTGGAGGAGAAAACGCTCCGTATCTATGGATAAAAGCACCGGACAACCAGACTTCCTGGAAGTTCTTCGACAAACTTCTGTACGAAGCTCAGGTAGTAAGCACGCCCGGAGTTGGTTTCGGACCAAGCGGAGAAGGATATGTACGACTGACATCTTTCGGCGAACGCCACCAATGCGAAGAAGGTATCCAGCGAATTTGTCAGTGCCTGTAAACAAAACGACTTGTAAATATAGAAATCAAATAACTTAAAATAAGAAATAAGGTATTATGTCAAAATTAAGATTCAGAGTAGTAGAAAAGGCATTTCACAAAAAACCGGTAGAAGTGGCCTCGCCAGCAACACGCCCCAGTGAATACTTTGCGAAATATGTATTCAACCGCGAAAAAATGTTCAAGTATCTGCCGAGCAACGTATATGCCAAACTCATTGATGTGATTGACAACGGTGCCACCCTCGACCGCAGCATCGCCAATGCCGTAGCCGACGGAATGAAAAAATGGGCGATCGAATTAGGGGTGACCCACTATACACACTGGTTCCAGCCGCTGACAGAAGGTACAGCCGAAAAGCATGATGCGTTTGTGGAACACGATGGAAAGGGTGGCATGCTGGAAGAGTTTTCAGGTAAATTGCTTGTTCAGCAGGAATCTGACGGTTCTTCATTCCCCAATGGAGGTATCCGTAATACATTCGAAGCCCGCGGATACAGTGCATGGGACCCGTCTTCACCGGTCTTCGTGGTAGACGACACCTTGTGCATCCCGACCGTATTCATTGCTTATACCGGAGAATCACTCGACTACAAGGCTCCGTTGCTGAAAGCACTGCGTGCCGTAAACAAGGCTGCTCTGGATGTGATGCATTACTTTGACCCTTCTGTAAAGAAAATCATCTCTTACCTGGGATGGGAACAAGAATACTTCCTGGTTGACGAAGGCTTGTATGCTGCCCGTCCGGACTTGCTGCTGACTGGCCGTACCTTGATGGGACACGAAGCTTCCAAGAACCAACAGCTGGAAGACCACTACTTCGGAGCCATACCAAGCCGTGTAGCTGCCTTTATGAAAGATTTGGAAATCCAGTCACTGGAATTAGGTATTCCGGTCAAGACACGCCACAACGAGGTAGCTCCCAATCAGTTTGAGCTTGCTCCGATTTACGAAGAATGTAACCTGGCAGTAGACCACAACATGCTGGTTATGTCACTGATGAGAAAAGTGGCACGTAACCATGGTTTCCGTGTACTGCTCCACGAAAAACCGTTCAAAGGTGTCAACGGTTCAGGTAAGCACAACAACTGGTCACTTGGAACCAGCACCGGTACTTTATTGATGGCTCCGGGAAAAACTTCTGAAGAAAACCTGCGTTTCATCACCTTCGTAGTAAATACCCTGATGGCCGTTTACCGTCACAACGGACTGCTGAAAGCTTCTATCATGAGCGCCACCAACACACACCGTTTGGGTGGTCACGAAGCTCCTCCTGCCATCATTTCTTCTTTCCTGGGAACACAGCTCAGCAAGGTACTCGACCACTTGGAAGAAAGTACCAACGACGACCTGGTGTCTTTGGGAGGCAAACAGGGAATGAAACTGGATATTCCTCAGATTCCGGAACTGCTGATTGACAATACAGACCGTAACCGTACTTCTCCTTTCGCGTTTACAGGAAACCGCTTTGAATTCCGTGCTCCGGGTTCAGAAGCTAACTGTGCCAGCGCCATGATTGCCCTGAATACAGCGGTAGCCGAACAGCTCATTGAGTTCAAGAAAGAAGTAGACGAACTGATAGAACAAGGAGAACCTAAGATTTCTGCTATCATCCAGGTGGTTCGCAAATGCATCAAGGAATGCAAGCCTATCCGCTTCGATGGCAACGGCTACAGCGATGAGTGGAAGGTAGAAGCTGCACGACGCGGTTTGGACTGCGAAACCAGCTGCCCGGTAATTTTCGATAACTACCTGAAACCGGAGAGCATCCGCATGTTCGAATCAACCGGTGTCATGACCCGCAAAGAGCTGGAAGCCCGTAACGAGGTGAAATGGGATATGTACACCAAGAAAATCCAGATTGAAGCCCGCGTATTGGGTGACCTGGTAATGAATCACGTGGTTCCGGTAGCCATTGAATACCAGACAAAATTGATAGACAATGCATACAAGATGAAATCATTGTTCTCAGAAGAAGAAGCTCAGACTTTGTCAGCTGAAAACCTGGCTATCATCAAGGAAATTTCAGAACATACTTCCTTCATCAAGAAGCATGTGGATGAAATGGTAGAAGCCCGTAAGGTGGCTAACCGCATTACCAGCGAACGTGAAAAAGCCATTGCTTATCACGATACAGTAGCTCCGATGCTGGAACAAATCCGTTACCACATCGATAAGCTGGAACTGATTGTCGACGATCAGATGTGGACACTCCCGAAATATCGCGAACTGTTGTTCGTTCGATAATTCCGGCATACAAGTCCTACCATTATTTTATCATCCCCGAAAGACTTTTATCGGCCAAATTGGCGATGAAAGCCTTTCGGGGATTTCTTTTCTGCATACTTTTTCTAACATTTTGTCTGACACGAAAGAATTTTTTTCCACAAAGTATATATCTTTGCAGCATGGAATGGCTAATTAATTTATTTGTGGAACAATCCGCCCTTCAGGCGGTCATCATACTGTCGTTGATTACGGCAATCGGATTAGGGTTAGGGAAAATTCATATCTGCGGCATCTCCCTTGGAGTCACATTTGTTTTCTTCACCGGAATTCTGGCCGGGCATTTAGGGCTCGCTATTGATCCGCAAATGCTCAGCTATGCAGAAAGCTTCGGATTGGTTCTCTTTGTCTATTCATTAGGACTGCAGGTCGGTCCGGGATTTTTCAGCTCATTTCAGCGAGGCGGATACCGTCTGAACCTGTTAGGATTAGGAGTTATCTTCCTCGGTACAATAATGGCCGTAGTGCTGAGCATGACCACCCCCATCAGCCTGCCCGACATGGTAGGTATTCTTTGCGGAGCCACTACCAATACTCCTGCCTTGGGTGCCGCACAGCAGACACTGAAACAGTTAGGTGAGCCCACCAGCGGAGCTGCCCTCAGTTGTGCCGTGACCTATCCGCTCGGAGTGGTGGGAGTTATTTTTGCCATCGTCGTTATCAGAAAGTTCTTCGTACGCCCGTCTGACATGCAGGAGCATGAACACGACGACTCCAACCACACGTACATTGCTACTTTTCAGATACACAATCCTGCCATCTTCAACAAAAGCATACAAGATATTGCTCAGGTGGGCTATCCCAAATTCGTCATCTCACGACTCTGGCGTGAAGGTACCGTGAGCATTCCGACTTCTGAAAAGATACTGAAAGAGAATGACCGTATTCTGGTAATCACAACCGAAAAAGATGCGCCCACACTGACCATTCTGTTCGGTGAACAGGAAAAACGGGACTGGAACAAAGAAGACATCGACTGGAATGCCATCGACAGCAAACTGATTTCCAAACACATTATCGTCACCCGACCGGAAATTAACGGAAAGAAACTGGGTTCACTCCGTCTGCGCAACACGTATGGCATCAATATCAGCCGTGTGCTGCGAAGCGGCGTGCAACTGCTGGCCACTCCGGGACTAGTACTGCAATTAGGTGACCGTCTGACGGTAGTAGGTGAAGCAGCAGCCATTCAGAATGTAGAAAAAGTACTAGGGAATACCGTAAAAACGCTTAAAGACCCTAACTTAGCCTCTATTTTTATCGGCATCATACTGGGACTCATCGTAGGGTCCATTCCTATTGCCATTCCAGGCATCAGCTCACCTGTCAAATTAGGACTGGCGGCGGACCGATTGTAATCGGTATCCTGATTGGAGCCTACGGGCCTCGTCTGCATCTGGTGACCTATACCACGCGCAGTGCCAATCTGATGCTTAGAGGTATCGGCTTGTCTCTTTACTTGGCTTGTCTTGGACTGGATGCCGGTGCGCACTTCTTTGAAACCGTCATGCGTCCGGAAGGAGCCTTGTGGGTAGGCATCGGATTCCTGATAACCTTTATTCCTGTTGTTATCATGGCTTTGGTATCCCTTCGTCTGTGCAAAATGGACTTCGGCAATACATGCGGTATGCTCTGCGGAAGTATGGCCAACCCGATGGCACTGAACTATGCCAACGACATCATTCCAGGAGATGAACCTTCGGTAAGCTACGCGACGGTCTACCCTCTCGGAATGTTTACCCGCGTCATCATCGCACAATTACTGCTCATGTTATTTTTATAGCAACTTTTAAATCACTCAATATCATGAAAACCTACAAACAAATTACCCTGGAAATGATACAGAAGGACATCCGCTACCTGGAACTCCTTTCACACGATTTTCCTAACCTGGCTGCAGCTAGCACGGAAATCATCAACCTGGAGGCCATTCTGAACCTTCCGAAAGGAACGGAACATTTTCTGGCCGACCTGCACGGGGAATACGAAGCTTTCCAGCATGTGCTCCGCAATGCTTCCGGAGCTATCAAACGGAAGGTAAACGAGATTTTCGGCAACAACCTCCGCGAAATGGAGAAAAAGGAACTCTGCACGCTGATATATTATCCGGAACAGAAGTTACAACTGGTAAAGGAAGTGGAAAAAGACCTCGTAGACTGGTATGTCATCACCCTGAACCAGCTGGTAAAAGTCTGCCAGAATGTATCATCCAAATATACACGTTCAAAGGTACGCAAGGCGCTGCCTGAAGAATTCTCCTACATCATTCAGGAATTGCTTCATGAAAGTCCCATGGACCCCAACAAGCAGGCTTACATCAATGTCATCATCCGTACCATTATTGAGACACGCCGTGCCGACGACTTCATCATTGCACTGTGTAACCTGATACAGCGACTGACCATCGACTCACTGCATATCTTAGGAGATATTTTCGACCGTGGTCCTGGTCCTCACATCATCATGGATACGCTTTGCAACTACCATAACTTCGACATCCAATGGGGCAATCACGACATCCTCTGGATGGGAGCCGCTTCAGGGAATGACTGTTGTATTGCCAACGTACTGCGTTTGGCCATGCGCTACGGTAACCTTCCGGCATTGGAAGACGGATACGGCATCAACCTGCTTCCGCTGGCTACCTTCGCTATGGAAGCCTATGCCAACGACCCATGCGAATACTTTGCTCCTAAGATTGCGCCCGAAAGCAGTTCATACAATGACAAGACCTTGCGGCTCATCTCGCAGATGCACAAGGCCATCACCATTATCCAGTTCAAGCTGGAAGCTGCTGCCATCCGGCGTCATCCGGAATTCGACATGGAAAGCCGTCTGCTGTTGCACCACATCGATTTCAAGCGGAAAGTATTCCAGCTTGACGGAAAAGATTACGAAATGCGCGACTGTCTATTCCCGACCATCGACCCGGAAAACCCATACCAGTTGACAGAGGAAGAAGAAGAAATCGTACAGAAACTGCACAAATCTTTCACGGGAAGCGAAAAGTTGCGCAAGCACATGAAATGCATATTCCGTTACGGATGCATGTACAATGTATGCAACTCAAACCTGCTCTTCCACGCTTCTATGCCGATGAATGCCGACGGAACGCTTAAGGAAGTAGACATTCTCGGAAAGAAATACAAGGGAGAAGCCCTGCTCAAGCGCGTAGGCCAGCTTATCCGTACAGCTTATTTTGCAGAAGAAGACAATCCGGAAAAAGCATTTGCCAGAGACTTCATCTGGTACCTGTGGTGCGGAAAGAACTCTCCTGCCTTCGATAAGAGTAAAATGGCTACCTTCGAACGTTATTTCCTGACCGACAAGGAAACTCATAAAGAAGTAAAAGGCTATTATTACACCTTGCGCGACCGTGAAGATATCTGCGACATGATTCTGGATGAATTCGGCGTGGAAGGAGAACACCGCCACATCATCAACGGACATGTACCGGTAAAAGCAGTCAAAGGAGAGAAACCTATTAAGGCCAACGGTAAACTGATGGTTATCGATGGAGGATTCTCCAAGGCTTACCAACCGGAAACGGGTATTGCAGGCTACACGCTGGTGTACCACTCACGCGGTTTTCAGCTTGTACAGCACGAACCCTTCACTTCTACCCAGAAAGCCATTGAAGAAGGACAAGACATTAAGTCGACCACTCAAATCGTAGAATTGAGCAGTCAGCGCATGATGGTGAAAGATACCGACAAAGGACGCGAACTGATGGTACAAATTGAAGATTTGAAGAAACTGCTGGTAGCTTACCAGAACGGCATTATCAAGGAAAGGGGTATTTAAAAAATTTTCAGTCTGAAATCAACGCCCTTTTTCACTTAGCTATTCACTGAATTTTGCCAACTTCCATAAGGGTTGTGCAAACATACAACAAACGCAAGGATGTTTGAAAAAGAACGTCCTTGCGTTTTGTTTTAAACGCACTTACGTTTTATTCCAAACGTACTTGCGTTTCACTTAAAACGTACTTGCGTTTGAATTCAAACGCACTTGCGTTTTTTTACCCCCTTCCAGAACCCCACAGAAGCCACTTTCTGCACTTTTTTGAATCATTATGCACCTTTTTTTTCACAAAACGCTTGCATATTCAAAAATAATGCGTACCTTTGCACCCGTGATTGAGAAACGCCTCAACACAAAGCCAGGATGGCCCGTTCGTCTATCGGTTAGGACGCAAGATTTTCATTCTTGAAAGGGGGGTTCGATTCCCCCACGGGCTACTGAAAAAAAATAACGCACACGGTACTCCGGTGCAAGAGGATGGCCCGTTCGTCTATCGGTTAGGACGCAAG
>ULPL01007954.1_pt1 | contig 44774 bp, 50 predicted proteins | sample 1953481 | NCBI WGS metagenome assembly ULPL01 (sample SAMEA4835628, study PRJEB28245) | human gut metagenome | biome: gut microbiome; material: fecal sample | place: Denmark | collected 2008 | reverse complement strand
AGCCCACAACTCCCCTTAGGTTTATCGGGTGAGCCGTAGTAACTAATGGGTGCAAGTTCCCAATGAGTCCATTGTTGATCTCGACCTTGAATGTTTTCTTGATACGGTAAGTCAAAGCAAGCTGATAGAGATACTTAACTGTATCCTAAAGGATGGAGGGGTAATAATCCTGATCTTTGCATTTGTCTTGCACAATATCAGCCCCTTTCTATCGTTATTATCAACGATAAGTTGTTACAGTGCCGGTCTTTTCCAAAAGGTAATGAGCGATTGCTGTTGTCTTATTGCCGGACTTTTCCGTGTGGTGCTGTTTGCTAGTCAGAACCTTGCAACCCTTATATGAAAAAGGAAACCTATCTAATTGCATAAATATTGATGAATAAGAAAATGATGAAATGCTGCGTCACTTTGTCGCTCTGTCTCGGCTTTTCCCTTCCGATGGCAGCCCAGGTGGCGATGCACTATCAGAAGATGGTGCAAGGCAAGGACGGCTATCAGAGCCGTTTCGTGTTGAAGAACACCTCCGGCCAGCCTTTGAAAAACGATTGGACAATCTATTTCTCGCAACTCCCGCAGGCAGTGCAGAACGTGGGGACGACGGCTGTGAAGATATGGCCGGTCAATGCCAACTTCTTTGCCATGGCGCCCACCGAGGCCTGGACCGATCTGCAGCCGGGCGACTCGCTCGCCTTTGACGCCTCTTTCGGTTTTAAGATGTACAAGACCTCCCAGCAGCCTGAAGGCTGGTTCTTTGTCGGCAGCGACGGGAAGCCGGCAGCTGTACCCTGCACCTATGCGCCTTTTGCCGACAGTGAGTATCAGCGTGGGGTGGAGTATAAGTGGCAGAGATTTTCCGGTGTCACCGACAAGGCGCTCAGTCCGACAGATATCCTTCCTGCCGTGAAGCAGGCGCGTACGCTCAGTGGAACGTGCATGCTTGACAAGGGCTTCCGGCTGGAAGCAGACGAGGCGGTAGCCCAGGAGGGCCGGCTGCTCAAAGAAAAACTGGAGGAGGAAGCCCGGTTGAGTTATAACGATAAGGGCGTGCGCATCGTTCTCAGCGTGGACAATCAGCTGAAGGGCATGGATACGGCCGGAACAATTACCTACGACGGACTGCCGTCGCCGGCCGATGAATACTATGAGCTGACGGTCGGCAAGAAGGCGATCACGATCAAGGGCCGTACACCCCATGCTGTGTGGGACGGTGCCATGACACTGCTGGCCCTCCTGCGCAATCCTGTCAACCGTGCGTCACTGGCTTGCATGGAGATCAAGGACCAGCCCGACTTTGCTTTCCGATCGATGATGCTGGACGTAGGCCGTAACTTCACACCGCAGAAAGAGCTTAAGAAGATGGTGGATGTATTGGCAGAGTATAAGCTCGATTACCTTCATCTTCATCTCGTCGATGATGAGGGCTGGCGCCTCGAGATTCCGGGCATACCTGAGTTGACGGAGGTGGGCAGCCGCCGCGGCTATACGACGGATGAGCGCGACCGCCTGTATCCGGGATATGACGGTAATTTTGATCCGGAGGCCACCACGGTAGGCAACGGCTTTATCTCGCGTGCCGAATACATCGAACTGATAAAATATGCGCAGGCCCGTCATGTACAGATCATCCCTGAGATAGAATGTCCCGGACACTCCCGTGCTGCCGTGAAGTCGATGGAGGCCCGCTACTATAAATATAAGGATAGCGATCCGCAGAAAGCAATGGAATATCTGCTCACCGACTTTGCCGACTCGAGCGACTATGAGGCAGGATCGGCCCAGGGCTATCGGGACAATGTGATGAACATCGCGCTGCCGTCGACACAACGTTTCCTGAAGCATGTGCTGAAGGAGGTGGCAGCGATGCACCGCGAGGCCGGAGTGCCTCTGCCCGTGATCCATCTCGGTGGTGATGAGGTGGCACCCGGCAGCTGGAAGAAGTCGCCGGCCTGTCATGCCAAGATGCAGGAACTGGGTTTCACGACAACGGAAGAGCTCTCTTCATGGTTCTATTCCAACCTGATCAAGATGATGGACGACAGTCTGGGCGTGAAGTTTGCCGGATGGCAGGAGATGTTCTCTAACCATCCCCATCTGAACACCGCCTACAACCGGTCGCGTGCCTTCGGCGTGAACTGCTGGAACGCGGTTGCCGAATGGAACGCTGCCGACCTGCTTTTCAACCTGGCCAATCAGGGTGTGCCGATGATCGTCAGCAATGTGAGCAACACCTATTGCGACCTGGCCTACTCGGCCAATCCCGATGAGCCGGGGCTTATTTGGGGAGGCTATGTGGATGAGGCTACTCCTTTCAACTTGCTGCCCTATGATCCTTATCGTTCCCAGCACGACAACGTAGCCGGTACGGCTGCCTATTCTTGGAAGACTACTCCCGAAGGTGCTGTCAGTCTGACAGCTGAGGGACGGCGTAACATCATTGGTGTGCAGGGACAGCTCTGGGCAGAGACCATCCGTGGTCCGCAATGGATGGAGTATCAGCTCTTCCCCAAGGCTCTCGGCGTGCTGGAGCGAGGATGGAATGCCCATCCTTCCTGGGAGGCCGTGCAGGGTGAGGAAGCCGGGAAAGCCTATGCCGATGCCCTCAATCTGTGGTATGCCAAGATCGACAAGATGGAACTGCCCGCTCTCGCATCGCGGGTGAACATTCATGTGACGGCACCCGGCCTGCGTTATGCCGGCGGAGCCGTGGAGGCTGCCATGCCGATGACACAGGGTAAGATCCACTATACGGTCGACGGCAGTGAGCCTACTGCCGCTTCTCCTGTCTACAATGGACCGGTAAAGATGTCGGAGGGCACTTTTAAGGCCCGTTTCATCACCAACGGCGGACAGCAGAGCGCTGTCAGCGCATGGGTGGTGAAATAAAGACTTTCGTGCGGATGCACCTCTGACGGCATGTGTCCGCGACCATTTTTCAAAGAAACAGATGGTTTGGCCGCCCCCGTACCGATCGTAGAGCAAATGCTTTCTATCGGTGCGGGGGCGGTATCTGTGAAAGAACGGCCTGTCAGAATGAAGGGTATACCCCTATGATGTTACGTATAGTACTTCTTATGTAACATTACGTCTTTTTTTATTGTGTGGTCTCTGTTTTTTTTCTATCTTTGCAAGCAATAATCACTAAAACAGATATGAATCATCAGTACCTTTTAGGCTTTGACGTGGGCAGCAGCTCCGTGAAAGCATCCCTGGTAGATATTGACAACGGCCGGGCCGCCGCCTCGGCATTCTATCCCGATCATGAGGCTCCCATCATCAGCGTAAAGAGCGGATGGGCCGAGCAAGACCCTGCCATGTGGTGGGACAACGCCAAGCAGGCCCTCAAGGATGTGATGCAGCAGACCGGCTGTAAAGGCGAGGACATCCGTGCTATCGGCATCAGTTATCAGATGCACGGCTTGGTGTGTGTAGATAAGGAACAGAACGTGCTGCGGCCGTCCATCATCTGGTGCGACTCGCGTGCTGTGCCTTATGGCGAGAAGGCTCTCAAAGCTTTGGGCGAGGAGCGTTGCCTGCAGCATCTGCTCAATCAGCCCGGTAACTTCACTGCCGCCAAACTGGCGTGGGTGAAAGAGAATGAGCCTGCCATATATAATAAGGTATATAAGATCCTGCTTCCCGGCGACTATCTTGCCATGAAGCTCAGCGGTGAGATCAACACCACGGTGGAGGGATTGTCGGAGGGCATCTTCTGGGATTTCCGGGAGAAGAAACCTGCCAAGTTCCTTCTCGACTATTTCGGATTCTCCGAGGATCTGTTGGCCGACACTGTACCCACTTTTGCAGTGCAGAGCACGGTGAGTGCCGCCGCTGCAGCGGAGACCGGCCTGAAGGAAGGCACGCCCATCAGCTACCGTGCCGGCGACCAGCCCAACAACGCCGTGTCGCTCAATGTGTTTAACCCCGGAGAGATCGCATCGACAGCAGGAACGAGTGGTGTGGTATATGGTGTGCTCGGAAAGGTAGGCTATGATCCCAAGAGCCGTGTCAACACTTTCGCACATGTGAACTATACTCCAGAGCAGGAACGTCTCGGCGTACTGCTGTGCATCAATGGTACGGGAATCCTCAATGCGTGGATACGCCGCAATGTCGTACCTGAGGGAATGGGTTACAGCGAGATGAACGATTTCGCCGCTTCCGTGCCTATCGGATCGGAAGGTGTCAGCGTGATACCTTTCGGCAATGGTGCCGAGCGAGTGCTGGAGAACCGCGAGACGGGCTGTTCCATCCACGGGCTGAACTTCAACCGTCATACAAGGGCCCACATCGTGCGGGCCGCACAGGAAGGCATTGTCTTCTCGTTCTGCTACGGCATGGAGGTGATGCGCGACATGGGCATGGATATCCATCAGATACATGCCGGCCGGGCAAACATGTTCCTGAGTCCACTCTTCCGCGACACGCTCGCAACGACCAGCGGCGCTACGATCGGACTGTATGAGACCGACGGCAGCGTGGGAGCAGCCAAGGGCGCCGGTATGGGTGCCGGTATCTACCGCGATCACGATGAGGCTTTCGCCACACTGGAGAAGGTGGCGGAGATAGAGCCCGATGAGCAGCACCGCAGCCAGTATCTTGAAGCCTATGAGCTTTGGAAAGAACGGCTCCGTCAGGTGGACAGGTAAGGCGGACGGCTTCTATACCTATTTAATATATATACCTTATTATATATATAGCAATAAAGAAGAACAGTATTAACTAATCAATAAACAAATCAATTATGGCAAAGGAATATTTCCCACAAATCGGTAAGATCCCCTTCGAGGGTCCTGAAAGCAAAAACGTATTGGCATTCCACTATTACGATCCTGAGCGTGTAGTGATGGGTAAGACGATGAAAGACTGGCTGCGCTTCGCCATGGCATGGTGGCACACGCTGGGTCAGGCTTCCGGTGACCAGTTTGGTGGTCAAACCCGTTCCTACGAGTGGGACAAGGCCGACACGGCCCTGCAGCGTGCCAAGGACAAGGCCGACGCCGGTTTCGAGATCATGGAGAAGCTGGGCATTAATTTCTTCTGCTTCCACGATGTAGACCTTATTGAGGAGGGTGACACCATCGAGGAGTATGAGGAGCGCATGCAGCAGATCACCGACTATCTGAAAGAGAAGCTGGCTGAGCATCCTGACATCCATCTGCTCTGGGGTACAGCCAATGTCTTCGGTAACAAACGCTATATGAACGGTGCATCCACCAACCCTGACTTCGATGTAGTGGCCCGTGCCTGCGTGCAGATCAAGAACGCCATCGACGCCACCATCAAGCTCGGCGGTCAGGACTACGTGTTCTGGGGTGGCCGTGAAGGCTACATGAGCCTGCTCAACACCGACATGAAACGTGAGAAAGAGCACATGGCAACCATGCTGGCTGCTGCCCGCGACTACGCACGCGCCAAGGGCTTCAAGGGAACCTTCCTCATTGAGCCGAAGCCAATGGAGCCTACCAAGCATCAGTATGACGTAGATGTGGAGACCGTGATCGGATTCCTCCGTGCGCACGGACTGGACAAGGACTTCAAGGTGAACATCGAGGTGAACCACGCCACACTGGCAGGCCACACCTTCGAGCATGAGCTCGCCTGCGCTGTCGACAATGGCATGCTCGGTTCGATCGATGCCAACCGTGGCGACTATCAGAACGGATGGGATACCGACCAGTTCCCCATCGACAACTATGAGCTCACTCAGGCCATGATGCAGATCATCCGCAACGGCGGCCTCCATGAGGGCGGCTCGAACTTTGACGCTAAGCTGCGCCGCAACTCTACCGATCCTGAGGATATCTTCATCGCACACATCAGCGGTATGGACGCTATGGCACGTGCACTGCTCAATGCGGCCGACATCATCGAGCACAGCGAGATCCCTGCAATGGTGAAAGAGCGCTATGCCAGCTTCGATGCCGGTGAAGGCAAGGCCTTCGAGGAGGGCAAGCTCTCACTGGAGCAGATTGTCGACTATGCAAAGAAGGTCGGAGAGCCCAAGCAGACCAGCGGCAAGCAGGAGAAGTATGAGACGCTCGTATCTCTCTATTGTAAATAAGCCGGCCGGTCCCCGAGGGACATAGACAATCAGTAATCATTTTCCGGGAAGCCGTCTGATGGGAAGCATCGGACGGCTTCCTTGTTTTATGAAGGATCCCGGGAAAGGAATGTGCGTGGGAAAAGTCGGTCGGTGAAGAAAGAGAGGTATTAGGAAGAAAGGCGACTTGTATGAAAACAAGTAAGGATAGGTCGGAAAGAGGGCATGATGGGGCAATATAACATTTGTTGTGTGCATAATGCTACGAAATAGGCTGATTTTGTGACAAAATAGGGCAGGGAAAGCCTCTTTCCTACAGGAATCTGTTTTTTAACGTTGGAAATGCGTATTTTTTTGGCTTAAAATTTGCTTCATTTAATAATTATTTTTAATTTTGCACCTCGTATAGCAACGGAGTTTAAGCAAAGTAGGGCTATACATACAAAACAGATAGTTAAGAGTAAGAGATTTTATCATTTGATCAGAATGGTTATATGGAGAGACGACTGTTTCAGGCTTTAGTTCGCAGTTCTCTTTACATTCGCTACATTGACGATTTATACATTTTAATAAAAACATAAGATTTAGATTTATGGAAAAAAGACTAGTTACGTTTATTGCATGTCTGTTCCTGTCCTTGGGAATGGCATTTGCACAGACGCGTGTGACTGGTACCGTAGTATCTAGTGAGAGTGGCGAGCCGGTGATCGGTGCGTCGATCAAGGTGCTTGGTACTAACACCGGTACTGTAACTGATGCTGAAGGTAATTTTCAGCTCAATGTAGCCAAGGGCGCAGAGCTTGAGATTTCTTACATTGGAATGGAGAAGAAGCGGGTTGTCGTGAAGGGTGGCTCGCTGGATGTGCAGCTTGAGAGCAATGACCATGCTCTTGACGACGTCGTTGTCGTTGCCTATGGTACTGCAAAACGTCAGTCACTCGTAGGTGCACAGAATAGTGTGACGGCAAAGGACATAGCAAAGCGTCCGATCTCTAACATTTCGAGCGCCTTGGCTTCTGTCGCTCCTGGTGTTCAGGGCCTGAGTTCTAACGGACAGCCGGGCTCGGGAAGTGAGTTGATGATTCGTGGCTTCGGATCCATTAACGCCAGTTCCTCTCCTCTGTATATAGTTGATGGCGCCATTTATAATGGTTCCCTCTCTGACATTTCTCCTTCGGACGTGCAGAGCGTCAGCATTCTCAAGGATGCTGCCTCAACGGCTCTTTATGGCTCTTCTGCCGGTAATGGCGTGGTTCTGATTACGACGAAGAGTGGCGCCAATGCAAAGCAGGGCAAGCCTCATATCACGTTGACCATCAATCAGGGTATAACCCAGAAGGGTAATTCTGATTATAAGACGGTAAACGCCTATCAGTACTACCCTCTCCGTTGGCAACAGTGGTATAATCAGTATCGTGATGAATATGGACTTAGCTCTTCGGATGCCAGTTATTATGCCAACTATGAGGTCTATAATGATTTGGGTCCTCAGTATATGCCTTATGCCGGCATTAAGACATTCTTCAATCAGGGCCAGGACGGAGCGTTCTTTACGACGCAAGATCCCAATGGAAACTATCCTCTTATCGTGAATGAGGACGGTACGTTGAGCTCAGAGGTTACCGGACTGCTTTGGGGTGATGACCTCAACTGGAAGGACGCGCTCTTCCGCAACGGTTATCGTCAGGAGTATAACCTGAATGGAACCTATGCGAATGATAAGTTGAATTCCTATTTCTCACTGAACTATTTGAAAGAGGATGGCTATCGTAAGGCCACTTCTTTTGAGCGCTTCTCCGGTCGTGCCAACATTGACTACACTGCGAACAAGTGGTTTAAGATGGGAACGAACATATCATTTGCCAAGAAGCAGAATTTCGCTCCGAAGCGGGCAAGCGATTCTTATTCGTCCAATTCGTTCCTTTTCTATTCTCAGATAGCTCCTATTTATCCTATTCATATGCATAATGCCGACGGCTCTTATGTGACAGATGCCAATGGTGACTATGTGTATGACTATACTGCGAATCGTCCTGCCTTTGGTAAGTTCAATCCTGTGTTCGAGGCTACGGCGGACGCTTCTTATTATGATGCGGACGTGATCAGCAACCGTTCTTATTTGGATTTCACCATTTGGGATGGCTTAAAGTTCCGCACCAATCTCTCATATGACCTTTATCATTCGACAACCAAGACACGTTATAACAACGTAGAGGGTGACCAGCCTCAGGGCTTGCTGTATATCAGCGAGGTGCGTAACACTACGATCACGTGGAACCAGTTGCTGACCTATACGAAGACTTTCGGCAAGCATGGCGTAGACGTGTTGCTGGGTCATGAGAGCTATTACTACAAGCCTACTTCTTCATCAATGTCCAAGGAAGGCATGTCGTTGGTGGGCTATGACGAGATGCCGGCCTTTACAACCATGTCGAGCATGGATTCGGGTACTGACAAGTATAGAAAGGAAGGCTATTTCTTCCGTGCCAATTACGACTACGACCAGCGTATCAACGCAAGTCTCTCTTATCGTCATGATGGATCGTCGCGCTTTGCAAAGAATAACCGTTGGGGCGATTTCTGGTCGTTCGGTGCAGGATGGACTTTGTCTAACGAGAGCTGGTTCAAGGCACCATGGGTTAATTACTTGAAGGTGCGTGCCTCTTATGGAGAGACCGGTAATGACAATATCGGTACCTACTATGCCTCACAGACGCTTTACTCTTTCGGCTATAACAACGCGTCTTATCCCGGAGTCCGTTTCAGCCTTCTGGGTACGCCCGACCTGACATGGGAGACACAGATCCAGGCTGACCTGGGTGTCGAGTTCACTCTGTTCAATCGCTTGCGCGGTACGTTGGAGTATTTCTATAAGGCTTCTGACGATTTGCTTTTTGAATATCCTCTTCCTGTTTCTACGGGTATCGGCTCGAGAAACATGAACCTCGGAAAGGTAAAGAATACCGGATTCGAGTTTGACCTGACCTATGACATTCTTAAAGGCAAGGATTATTCTTGGAGCGTAAATGTTAACGGAACGGTATTGAAGAATGAGATCGTGAGACTGCCTGATGTCAACCGCAAGGATGGTATCGAGACGGGTAACTTCAAGTATATGGAGGGCCATAGCATCTATGACTACTATCTGTATCATTTTGCCGGTGTTGATCCTGATAACGGTATGGCCATGTATGAGCTGGATACGGAAACTTATCCGGATGGAGCCATCAATTCGACGGACAAGGCCAATCTGACCTACAATGCCACTTATGCCAAGAAAGACTACCGTGGATCGGCAATTCCTGACCTGTATGGAGGCTTTGGAACGAATGCCTCTTGGAAGGGCATTGACTTCAGCGTACTTTTCGGCTATCAGCTCGGTGGAAAGAATTATGATGGAATGTACCAGAGCATGATGTCGCGCTCGATAAAGGGAGGCGCTTCTGCCCATGTTGATTTGTTGAAGGCATGGCGTCAGCCCGGCGACGTGACGGATGTTCCTGCTCTCAGTGCAGGTAATAATGGTCTGTATTCTACAGAGACCTCAGACCGTTGGCTCACAAGTGCCAGTGCATTGATGCTTAAGTCTCTCTCATTGGGCTATACCTTGCCCCGTACATGGACGAATGCTCTCAGCTTGGGTGACGTACGTGTTGCTGTCGCAGGCGAGAACCTTTTCTTGCTGTCTGCCCGGAAAGGCCTGAATCCGTTTAATAGTTACAGTGGCGTTCAGGGAGCATCATTCTATGAATATGCAAGAACTTACACCCTCAGTCTGACTGTAAACTTTTAATGGGCTTATAAAGGACAAAGGACTTTTAAATAGTTAGATCAATAATTATGAAGATAAATATATTAAAAGGATTGTGCATCTCCCTGTTGCTGTGTGGTCTTACGACCAGTTGTTCCAGTGACTATTTGGATACAAAGCCAACTTCTGAGATAAGCGGAGATGATATAGCGACGAGTATAGAGAAGATCCGTAGCGTTCTTGAAGGCGTACACGGAATGATGTACCAGTATGAGTGGTATTCCAGTGATCCTTTGTTTGGCTCAGGCCAGGCTTCCATGCAGATGCATCTTGATTTTCTCGGTGACGACATGATTAATACGAAGGCTGGTTTTCATATAAGTCAGCATCGTTATCAGGACACCAATACTCCCTATACTACTTTCAACTTTGAGGTATGGGATTTCTACTACACGCTCATTCAGCACTTGAATGCCGTGATTAATGATGCTGAGGCCCTGAACGATCCGGACAATTCGGATGTTGCTTCCGTACTGGGAGAGGCTTACTCTCTCCGTGCATTCTGCTACCATAATCTGGTACAGTGCTTCGGAAAGCGTTATGTGAAAGGTGGTGACAACAGTTCGTTGGGCGTACCCCTCCGTCTGAAACAGGACTATGAAGTGGTACCCCGTTCAACGGTGGAGAAGTGTTACGAGCAGATTAATTCGGACATCACCAAGGGCATAGATAATCTTACCAAAGCGCCTGATCTGGGACGCAAGAATGCGGTGAGCCTTGCCACGGCCTATGGACTGGCTGCACGTATCGCCTTGACCCAGCAAGACTATCCTAAGGCTGAAGAGTATGCCAAGGATGCCATTGAAAAGGCAAAAGAGGATGGAATACATCTGGCCACCGGTGATTTCTCCACCGGCGGTGATCTCCTTGACGGCTTCAATACTATTAACAATAGTGAGTGGATGTGGGGCTATACCCAGGCTTCAGACCAGAATCTGTTCTATGCGGATTTTAATAGCTGCTTCGCTTATAATACATCTGGCTATAATTACGGTTTTCGTTTTGCCGTACGTCGTGATCTCTACGATGCCATGGGTCCGAAGGACATCCGTCGCAGATGGTGGGTTTGCGGAGACCTTATGGTAGATCAGTCTCCTCTGGCCGTTGATGTTCCGGCTGATGCAGATTTTAGCTATTTTGCGAGTGATTGGGAGAAGACCGGCCAGTGTATTAAGTTCGCCTCCAATGGCAACAGTACCACGATGGGTGACCATTGCGTGATGCGTCTGGATGAGATGTATTATATCGAGGCAGAGGCGCAGGCCCGTCAGAGCAATAAGCAGGCTGACGCTGAGCGCACCCTGAACACCATCATGCAGACCCGTGATCCCGAATATGTATATTCTGCAAAGAAGGGAACGCTGATAGATGAGATCATGCGCAACAAGCGCATTGACATGTGGGGTGAGGGCGCCCGCTTCTTTGATATGAAGCGTCTGGGCATTATTCCTGTACGCAAGGATGCCAAGAACCTGGAAATCATACGCCAATATTGGCCGGAGGAGTATAATGCAGCAGCTCTGCGCTTTGCAGAGGCCAATGAGGTGGACATGCCGAAGAGCGTGGATGACGTAAACTGGCAGTTCATCATTCCTTATGATGAGATCAAGGCCGGTCAGGGCATGATAGAGCAGAACCCTCTGCGTTAATGGACGTTTGATGATAATCATATAGATTGCTTTATGAGACAGTCGGGTCATGAGATCCGGCTGTCTTTTATTTTATATATGTCCGATCAAGTCGTCAGGAAAACAGCGGCTCACCCGTTAACCCTAGGGGAGTCATGCATATGGTTTAGTAAGTCTGAGAAGAAAGAACTTGATATCCGTCACGCCTCTGAGAGAAGCCCTGAAAGCCTTGATCCTAGCGTCATGACTTCAAAAGAGCTCTGAAAGCTCTTGGGTGTATGTCTCAAAAGACATGCGGGATACCGTGTTGGAATGATATCCTGCAAAAGTGGGCCTTTTAAGGGGGCGGCTAGATAAGGTGGCGATCCTGCATAGCCGGGAAGAATGTCAGGCTGCCCTTCCTCGCTTCCCGGACAGGGGAAGGGCGTGGAGGTGCAGGGCACGACCTGTCCAAGGTGGACGGTTCCCTGAGATTCATTCTATTTTCCTTACAGTCAAAAACAACGTCCTTCTTGCTGTTTGGAATGCTGGTGTCTTCATGACACAGTGCCATGAGAAGGAGTAGGGCATTTCCCGTATGATTTTATCTTGTGGGACTATTTGTAATGAAGTAGATCGGCAAGCTTCTCGTTTTTTTGTCGCAGTTAGGCCGGTAGATAGGATATTTTAGCCTGAATAAGTGATGGGTGGAAGGCAGATGTCATCAGATTTTAATAGTTTTATGCTTGATTTTCTTGGCTACTTCCCGCTTTTTCCTTACTTTTGTACTATACCAATTTAAGATTAACCTATTAAAAAGAAGAAACAATGGAAGAAAACAACAAGCAGCCCCAACAGGTGAAGATCGAATTGAAGCCGGAGGTGGCTCGTGGTGAATATGCCAATCTGGTGATGATCAATCACAGCTCAAGCGAGTTTGTGCTGGATTTTGTGAACATGCTCCCCATCGCTCCACCGCAGATCTTCTCGCGCGTGATCATGTCTCCCGAGCATGCTAAGCGTCTCCTTGCAGCACTGTCGCAGAATCTTGCCAACTATGAGAAGCAGTTTGGTGAGATCAAGCTCCCTACTCCTCCGGCACCCGAAGGTGGTCGTACGATCGCTCCTTTCGGCACCGGTAAGGCATAAGATCCGTATTGGCGATTTGACATAGAACAGCCGCGACAGCTTCTGTTGCGGCCTTTTTATTGATTAGACAGACAAGGAGGTTACGTTTTTGTCGCAAGGACGTCGGGTGATGAGTGGAGGATTATATTGCGTGCCCTCTTGATATAAGGTGAATTTCTCTGAGTGTTATGCCTGTTATGAGCTATATTCCAGTTGTATCGCTTATCTTATTAAATCAGCATAACAACCGTTAAATAAATTTAATACCTCAATTTTCTTATATAATTTGTTCGGTAAAATTAGGTGGAACGGGGAAAACTCCGTACCTTTGCAACCCGAAACGGGGCATTATACCCGTATGTAAAGGCGGACGACAGGAAAAAGTCCGTAACGAATTGAAAATAAGTAAATAACAATATAATTAAAAAATCAATTATGCCTACTATTCAACAGTTAGTACGTAAAGGCAGAAGTGTCCTGGCTGACAAGAGCAAGTCGCCCGCTCTGGACGGATGTCCCCAGCGTCGCGGTGTTTGCGTTCGTGTCTATACCACGACTCCTAAGAAGCCTAATTCGGCAATGCGTAAAGTTGCCCGTGTTCGTTTGACCAACTCTAAGGAGGTTAACTCTTACATCCCCGGAGAGGGACACAACCTGCAGGAGCACTCTATCGTGCTCGTTCGCGGTGGCCGTGTAAAGGATCTCCCTGGTGTGCGTTATCACATCGTTCGCGGTACGCTTGATACTGCCGGTGTTGCCAACCGCACACAGCGCCGTTCAAAGTACGGAGCTAAGCGTCCTAAGGCAAAGAAGTAATTTAAGACATTTCCGCCGAGAGCCGAGGGCCAGGAGCGTGCGCTCCCAGGCCAAGGGTTCGAGGTCTTGGGTGGGGCTCAGGCCCCACCTAAAACAGATTTTCAATTCAACTTTTTTATTTTTTTACGAGTTTTGCTGGGATATCGTAGAAGGTTGAGTAAATGCTCAGGAGTGAGCGTTGAAGAGCAAACATGACAGCCCCACGCAGACTTTTATTTTTAACAAAACAATGAGAAAAGCAAAACCAAAGAAGAGAGTGGTTCTTCCCGATCCAGTCTTCAATGATCAGAAGGTATCAAAATTCGTTAATCACCTGATGTACGACGGTAAGAAGAGTGTTTCTTACGAGATTTTCTACAAAGCACTTGATATTGTAAAGGGTAAGACAGAGAAGGAGGAGAAGTCTCCCCTGGAGATCTGGAAGCAGGCCCTGGACAACGTAACCCCTCAGGTGGAGGTGAAGAGCCGTCGTATCGGTGGTGCTACGTTCCAGATTCCTACTGAGATCCGTCCCGACCGTAAGGAGAGTGTTTCGATGAAGAATATGATCAACTTCGCACGTAAGCGTAGCGGCAAGAGCATGGCTGAAAAGCTGGCTGCCGAGATCATGGACGCCTACAACAACCAGGGCGGCGCTTACAAGCGTAAGGAGGATATGCACCGTATGGCTGAGGCTAACCGTGCTTTCGCTCACTTCAGATTCTAAACATTCAGATAACACATTATTAAGATAATAAGAAAATGGCAAATCGCGATTTACATCTGACGCGTAACATTGGTATTATGGCGCACATCGATGCTGGTAAGACAACCACATCGGAGCGTATCCTGTTCTACACGGGTAAGACTCACAAGATCGGTGAGGTGCACGACGGTGCAGCCACGATGGACTGGATGGTACAGGAGCAGGAGCGTGGTATCACCATCACCTCTGCTGCTACGACCTGTAACTGGAACTACAATGGTCAGACGTACAAGATCAACCTGATCGATACCCCGGGACACGTGGACTTCACCGCTGAGGTAGAGCGTTCACTGCGTGTGCTCGACGGTGCCATCGCTACTTACTCTGCTGCCGACGGCGTACAGCCCCAGTCAGAGACCGTGTGGCGTCAGGCTGACAAATATAATGTGCCCCGTATCGGATATGTGAACAAGATGGACCGTTCGGGTGCTGACTTCTTTGAGACAGTACAGCAGATGAAGGACATCCTGGGCGCTAATCCTATCGCCATCCAGATCCCTATCGGCGCTGAGGAGAACTTCAAGGGTGTGGTAGACCTCATCAAGATGAAGGCTATCCTGTGGCACGATGAGACAATGGGTGCCGAGTACGAGGTTGACGAGATCCCCGACGACCTGAAGGATCAGGCTGAGGAGTGGCGTGACAAGCTGCTCGAGGGCGCTTCTGCTTTCGACGATGCTCTGATGGAGAAGTATCTGGAGGATCCCTCAACCATCACCGAGGAGGAGATCATCGCCGCTATCCGCAAGGGTACGATCGCCATGGAATGCTGCCCTATGCTCCTGGGTTCTTCTTACAAGAACAAAGGCGTGCAGCCGCTGCTTGACTATACTTGCGCATTCCTGCCCTCTCCTCTGGATACAATCAATATCGTGGGTACCAACCCCGACACTGACGCCGAGGAGGACCGTAAGCCTTCTGAGAGCGAGCCTACAGCTGCTCTGGCCTTCAAGATCGCTACCGATCCGTTCATGGGCCGTCTGGTGTTCTTCCGTGTTTATTCTGGAAAGGTCACTGCAGGAAGCTACGTTTACAATCCCCGCTCTGGCAAGAAGGAGCGTATCAGCCGTCTGTTCCAGATGAACTCCAAGCAGGAGATTCCTATGGACTCTATCGACGCCGGTGATATCGGTGCAGGTGTAGGTTTCAAGGATATCCGTACGGGTGATACTCTCTGCGACGAGAACCATCCTATCGTGCTCGAGTCGATGACCTTCCCTGACACGGTGATCTCTATCGCCGTAGAGCCGAAGTCTCAGGCTGACATCGCTAAGCTGGACAACGGTCTGGCTAAGCTGGCTGAGGAGGATCCTACCTTCACCGTACGTACCGACGAGCAGAGCGGTCAGACGATCATCTCCGGTATGGGTGAGCTTCACCTCGATATCATCATCGACCGTCTGAAGCGTGAGTTCAAGGTAGAGTGTAACCAGGGTAAGCCCCAGGTGAACTATAAGGAGGCTATCACAAAGACCGTTACCGGTTGGCGTGAGGTGTACAAGAAGCAGTCGGGTGGTCGTGGTAAGTTCGCTGACATCATCGTGAACATCGGCCCGAAGGACGAGGACTACACCGAGGGCGATCTGCAGTTCATCAATGAGGTGAAGGGTGGTAACATTCCTAAGGAATTCATTCCCTCTGTACAGAAGGGCTTCGAGGACTGCCTGAAGGCAGGTGTACTCGGTGGCTTCCCGATGACAGGCCTGAAGGTTACCCTGGTCGACGGTTCGTTCCACCCCGTTGACTCTGACCAGATCTCATTCGAGCTCGCTGCTCACGCAGCCTTCAAGAACGTATGCCCGAAGGCAGGCCCCGTGCTCATGGAGCCTATCATGAAGGTAGAGGTTGTGACACCTGAGGAGAACATGGGTGATGTGATCGGTGACTTGAACAAGCGCCGTGGTATGGTACAGGGTATGGAAGAGGCCCGCAGCGGTGCCCGCATCGTGAAGGCTATGGTTCCTCTGGCAGAGATGTTCGGTTATGTAACCGCTCTGCGTACGATCACTTCCGGCCGTGCCACCAGCTCAATGGAGTACGATCATCACTCTCCTGTGTCACAGTCGATCGCAGAGGCTGTGCTCGCAGAGCTGAAGAAGTAATTAGGGAAAGTGCCGCATAGCGAATGACTCTTATGCGGCCGTGCCTTTCTAAAAATCATAAATTAATATTTTACCAGATTTACGACATGAGTCAGAAAATCCGTATCAAGCTGAAGTCGTACGACCATCAGCTCGTTGACAAGTCTGCCGAGCAGATTGTCAAGGCCGTAAAGGCCACAGGCGCTATTATCAGCGGTCCTATTCCATTGCCTACGCACAAGCGTATCTACACTGTCAACCGTTCGACCTTCGTCAACAAGAAGAGCCGTGAGCAGTTCCAGCTCTCTGACTACAAGCGTCTGATTGACATCTATAGCGCTACGGGCGCAACTGTAGACGCTCTGATGAAGCTCGAGCTTCCCTCAGGCGTAGAGGTAGAGATCAAAGTCTGATAGCTATCCTGCCGGATAAAACAGAAACAACAAACGCCACCGAGCCGGCCACGGCCGGTATGGTGGTAAATAACAAAATTTTCATATATTAAAATTCACAGACTGAAATGCCAGGATTAATTGGAAGAAAAATCGGAATGACATCCGTTTTCAGTGCCGACGGTAAGAATGTACCGTGCACTGTTATCGAAGCTGGTCCCTGTGTTGTTACTCAGGTGAAGACCGTAGAGACTGACGGTTACAACGCTGTACAGCTCGCCTTCGCCGAGGCAAAAGAGAAGCGTACCACTAAAGCAATGATGGGTATCTTCAAGAAAGCCGGTACAACACCGAAGAAGCACTTGGCCGAGTTCAAGTTTGACGAGGAGTATAACCTCGGCGACACAATTACAGTAGATCTCTTTGCAGACGCTGAGTTCGTTGACGTTGTCGGCATCAGCAAGGGTCACGGTTTCCAGGGCGTTGTAAAGCGTCATGGTTTCGGTGGTGTAGGCCAGAGCACTCACGGTCAGGACGACCGCGCTCGTAAGCCGGGTTCTATCGGTGCCTGCTCGTACCCCGCAAAGGTGTTCAAGGGAATGCGCATGGGTGGACAGATGGGTAATGACCGTGTCACCACGCAGAACCTGAAAGTATTAAAGGTAATTCCGGAGCAGAACCTGCTGATCGTTAAGGGTTCTTTCGCCGGTTGCAAAGGTTCAACTGTTTTAATTGAGAAGTAAACAATGGAAGTTAGCGTTTTGAATATGGCCGGTCAGGAGACCGGTAACAAGGTAACTCTGAATGAGGCTATCTTCGGTATCGAGCCTAACGATCACGTGATCTACCTCGATGTAAAGCAGTATCTGGCTAACCAGCGTCAGGGTACCGCTAAGTCGAAGGAGCGCTCGGAGATCAATGGTTCTACCCGCAAACTCGGTCGCCAGAAGGGTGGCGGCGGTGCCCGCCGCGGTGATATCAAGTCACCTGTTCTCGTAGGTGGAGGTCGTATCTTTGGCCCCAAGCCCCGCGACTATCGCTTTAAATTGAACAAAAAAGTAAAAGTTCTTGCTCGTAAATCTGCCCTGTCTTACAAGGCTCAGGAGAATGCTATCGTAGTGGTAGACAACATCAACTTCGAGGCTCCAAAGACTAAAGATTTCGTAAACTTTGCTAAAAACATTAAAGTTGACGGCAAGAAGACACTCGTGGTTTTGCCCGAAGTGAATAAAAATGTATATTTGTCTGCTCGCAACCTCCAGGGCGCTGAGATCATGAGCGCAAACAACATCAACACGTATAAGATTTTGAACGCTGACGTGCTGGTGATCGCTCAGAACTCACTTGCGATTATTGACAATATCTTAACTAAAGCAGTAGAGGAGAAGTAAAGTATGACATTCATCGTTAAACCGCTGGTCACTGAGAAGATGACCAAGACTACCGAGAAGTTCCCCAACCGTTATGGTTTTGTGGTGCGTCCCGAGGCAAACAAGCTCCAGATCAAGGCTGAGGTTGAGAATCAGTATCACGTGACCGTTCTGGATGTGAACACATGCCGCTATGCCGGCAAGCGTTCCAGCCGCTACACGAAGGCCGGCCTGATCAGAGGTCAGAAGAACGCCTTCAAGAAGGCTGTAGTGACGCTCAAGGATGGCGAAACAATCGATTTCTATAGCAATATCAAATAAAAAATGGCAGTACGTAAATTCAACCCGGTGACTCCGGGTCAAAGACACAAAGTTATTGGCACGTTCGAGGAGATTACTGCATCCGTGCCAGAGAAGTCTCTCGTTTACGGTAAGCGTTCTACCGGCGGTCGAAACAACACCGGTAAGATGACCGTTCGCTACCATGGTGGCGGCCACAAGAGGTTGTTCCGTCTGATCGACTTCAAGCGAGAGAAAGATGGTGTGCCTGCTGTAGTGAAGACTATCGAATACGATCCGAACCGTTCGGCACGTATCGCTCTGCTCTTCTATGCAGATGGTGAGAAACGTTACATTATCGCTCCCAACGGACTGCAGGTGGGCGCTAAGCTGATGAGCGGTGCAGAGGCTGCACCTGAGATCGGCAACGCACTTCCTCTGGCCAACATTCCTGTTGGTACTGTGATCCACAACATTGAGCTCCGTCCTGGACAGGGCGCTCTGCTGGTTCGTTCGGCTGGTAACTTTGCTCAGCTTACTTCTCGTGAGGGTGACTATTGCGTCATCAAATTGCCTTCAGGTGAGACACGTAAGGTGCTTTCAGCTTGCAAGGCAACTGTTGGTAGCGTCGGCAACTCCGACCATGCCCTCGAGCAGTCCGGTAAGGCCGGTCGCTCACGTTGGCTCGGCCGTCGTCCTCACAACCGTGGTGTAGTTATGAACCCTGTTGATCACCCGATGGGTGGTGGTGAAGGTCGCCAGTCTGGTGGACATCCTCGCTCTCGTAAGGGCTTGTACGCTAAGGGTCTCAAGACGCGTGCACCGAAGAAGCTTTCGAACAAGTATATTATCGAGAGAGCTAACAAGAAGTAAACAAGTAAAAAACAGAGCAAATTATGAGTCGTTCACTTAAAAAAGGTCCTTACATTAACGTATCGCTCGAGAAGAAGATCCTTGCCATGAACGAAAGCGGCAAGAAGAGCGTTGTTAAGACATGGGCCAGAGCATCAATGATTTCCCCGGATTTCGTGGGTCACACTGTTGCAGTTCATAACGGTAACAAATTTATCCCTGTTTACATTACTGAGAACATGGTAGGCCATAAGCTCGGTGAGTTCGCTCTTACCCGTCGCTTCGGTGGTCATGCCGGCAACAAGAAGTAATGAGGGAGAAAACCATTTAATGAAAGAATAATAATGGGAGCAAGAAAACATATCGCGGCTGAAAAAGCAAAGGAAGCCCGCAAGAATCTGTACTTCGCCAAGCTCAAGGGCGTTCCCTCTTCCCCCCGCAAGATGCGCTACGTTGTAGACATGATACGCGGCATGGAGGTGAACAAGGCTCTCGGAGTACTTAAGTTCTCTAAGAAGCACGCTGCTCAGGATGTTGAGAAGTTGCTTCGTTCGGCCATCGCTAACTGGGAGGTTAAGAATGACCGTAAGGCTGAGGACGGTGAACTTTATATCAGCAAGGTCTTCGTGGATGAAGGCGTTACGATGAAGCGTATGCGTCCGGCACCTCAGGGCCGTGGCTATCGCATCCGCAAGCGTAGCAACCACGTCACTCTGTTTGTTGATTCGAAATCTAATGACGATAAATAAAATAGCAGAATGGGACAGAAAGTAAATCCAATTAGCAATCGACTGGGTATCATCCGTGGTTGGGATTCAAACTGGTTCGGTGGCAAGGACTTTGGCGACAACCTCGTTGAGGACCAGAGCATCCGTAAGTATCTGAACAAGCGCCTCGAGAAGGCTATGGTCAGCCGCATCGTCATCGAGCGTACTCTGAAGCTCGTCACGATCACCATCTGCACCGCCCGTCCGGGTATCGTCATTGGTAAAGGCGGACAGGATGTAGACAAACTGAAGGAAGAGCTGAAGAAGCTTTATAAGAAGGACATCCATATCAATATCTTCGAGGTGCGCAAGCCTGAGCTCGACGCTACGATCGTCGCTAAGAACATCGCCAGCCAGATCGAGCACATGATGGCTTATCGCCGTGCTATCAAGATGGCTGTTCAGAACACTATGCGTGCCGGTGCCGAGGGTATCAAGGTGCAGATCTCTGGTCGTCTGAACGGTGCCGAGATGTCTCGTAAGGAGATGTTCAAGGAGGGTCGTACTCCTCTGCATACGCTCCGCGCAGACATCGATTACTGCCAGGCAGAGGCACTGACAAAGGTCGGTCTGCTGGGTATCAAGGTGTGGATCTGCCGTGGCGAGATCTACGGAAAGAAGGAGCTCGCACCTAACTTCCAGCAGGATAAGCAGAGCAACAGCCGCTCTGACCGCGGTGGTCGTGGAGGCCGTGGCCGCAGAAGAAACAATAACCGATAAAAGAAGAAGTTAAAAATGTTACAGCCAAAAAGAGTAAAATATAGAAGACCTCAAGATGGTCGTGGCAACAAAGGCAACGCTCACCGTGGTACGCAGCTCGCCTTTGGTAGCTTCGGTATCAAGACGCTGGAGGCTAAATGGCTTGACAGCCGTCAGATCGAGGCTGCTCGTGTCGCTGTCAATCGTTACATGAACCGTGAAGGCCAGGTATGGATCCGCATTTTCCCGGATCATCCTATTACCCGCAAGCCTGCTGACGTGCGAATGGGTAAAGGAAAGGGAGATCCCGCAGGATGGGTCGCTCCCGTAACTCCCGGCCGTATCCTCTTCGAGGTGGAGGGTGTAAGCTTCGATGTTGCTAAGGAAGCCCTCCGTCTGGCCGCACAGAAACTGCCGGTCAAGACTAAGTTTGTTGTACGTCGCGATTACGATAAAAACGCATAATTATGAAAATGACTGAGATAAAAGAACTCGCCGACAAGGACTTGCGCGAGAAGTTGGAGCAGACTGAGGCAGTTTTGAAACAGACAAAACTCAACCATCAGATCACTCCGCTTGAAAATCCATCGGAGATCAAGAAGACCCGTCGTGACATTGCACGCATGAAAACTGTTCTTCGTCAGCGCGAACTTAACAAATAACTTTTGGTTTAGATGGAAACAAGAAATTTAAGAAAGGTTAGACAGGGTGTCGTGATCAGCGACAAGATGGACAAGACCATCGTTGTTGCTGCCAAGTTCAAGGAGATGCACCCTATTTATGGTAAGTTTGTCCAGAAGACAAAGAAGTACCACGCTCATGACGAGAACAATGAGGCAAAGATCGGTGATACTGTACAGATCATGGAGACGCGCCCCTTGTCAAAGACAAAGAGATGGAGATTAGTTGAAATCGTTGAAAAGGCTAAGTAATTATGATACAGACAGAATCCAGACTTACAGTATGTGATAACAGCGGCGCACGTGAGGCTCTCTGCATCCGTGTTCTCGGTGGTACCGGCCGTCGTTATGCTTCAGTGGGCGACGTGATCGTCGTAGCAGTGAAGAATGTCATTCCTTCGAGTGACCTGAAGAAAGGTGCAGTATCTAAGGCCTTAGTCGTTCGTACGAAGAAGGAGATCCGTCGTGCTGACGGTTCTTATATCCGCTTTGATGACAACGCCTGTGTGCTGCTGAACAATGCCGGCGAGCTTCGTGGTAGCCGTATCTTCGGCCCTGTTGCCCGTGAGCTGCGTGCAGTGAACATGAAGGTTGTTTCACTCGCACCTGAGGTTCTTTAATATTTAAAATCGTCAACTAATGAGTAAATTACATATTCGTAAAAACGATACTGTGATTGTCCTTGCAGGACGTGATAAGGGCAAGACCGGTAAAGTGCTCAAGGTGCTGGTTGATGACAACCGTGCCATCGTGGAAGGCGTAAACATCGTTTCCAAGAGCGCTAAGCCTTCGGCAAAGAATCCTCAGGGAGGCATTATCAAGCAGGAGGCTCCTATTCATATCTCAAATTTGAGTCTTATCGATCCGAAGAGCGGAAAGGCTACTCGTGTATCTATCAAGCACGACGGCAAGAACGTGATTCGTATCGCTAAAAAATCTGGGGAGGAGATCAAGTAATGGATACAGCACAGTTAAAGAAGCAATATAAGGAGACGATCGTTCCCGCTCTCCAGAAGCAGTTCAATTACAGCTCTGTAATGCAGGTGCCCGTTCTGAAGAAGATCGTGATCAACCAGGGTCTGGGTGATGCTACTCAGGACAAGAAGATCATTGATGTGGCTATCAACGAGCTTACCGCTATCGCCGGACAGAAGGCTGTGGCTACCTATTCGAAGAAGGATATCGCCAACTTCAAGGTACGTAAGAAGATGCCTATCGGTGTGATGGTGACACTGCGTCGCGAGCGTATGTATGAGTTCCTTGAGAAGCTCGTCCGTATCGCCCTGCCCCGTATCCGTGACTTCAAGGGCATCGAGAGCAAGCTCGACGGCCGCGGCAACTATACGCTGGGTATCCAGGAGCAGATCATTTTCCCGGAGATTGTTATCGATCAGGTAGACCGTATCCAGGGTATGAACATCACCTTCGTTACATCGGCTCAGACCGACGAAGAGGGTTACGCTCTGCTCAAGGCCTTCGGTCTTCCTTTCAAGAACGCTAAAAAAGACTAATAAGTAGATATGGCAAAGGAATCAATGAAAGCACGCGAGGTAAAGCGTGCAAAGCTTGTTGCCCGCTATGCTGAGAAGCGTGCTGCTCTGAAGAAGATCATCGCCACGTCTCAGGATCCCGCAGAGGCTTACGAGGCTGCCCGCAAGCTGCAGGCTATCCCTAAGAACGCCAACCCCATCCGTCTGCACAACCGTTGCAAGATTACGGGTCGTCCAAAGGGTTATATCCGTCAGTTCGGCATCTCCCGTATCCAGTTCCGCGAGATGGCTTCTCAGGGTCTCATCCCCGGTGTAAAGAAGGCCAGCTGGTAAATTAGGATAGATCGTTGCCGCAGGCAAGACTTTTATCGGGCCTGCGGCTTCGTTTCGGTCTGAACAAGACATTATTTAATATTGTCGGGAAAGTCCCGATCAATTAAACAATTATATTTTATGACAGATCCAATAGCAGATTATCTGACAAGACTCAGAAATGCAATCATGGCTCATCACCGTGTTGTTGAAATTCCTGCGTCTAACATGAAGAAATCTATCACTAAGATTCTCTTCGAGAAGGGTTACATCCTCAACTACAAGTTCATCGAGGATGGTCCTCAGGGCTCGATCAAGGTTGCGCTCAAGTACAACCCCGAGACCAAAGAAAACGCCATCAAGTGTTTGAAGCGTGTGTCTACCCCGGGACTTCGCCGTTACACGGGTTACAAGGACATGCCGAGAGTAATTAACGGACTTGGTATCGCCATCCTGAGTACTTCTCAGGGCGTAATGACCGACAAGGAAGCTGCTTCCCTGAAGATCGGCGGTGAGGTTCTTTGTTATGTTTATTAATTGGAGGATTTGCAATGTCAAGAATAGGAAAATTGCCAATTAGTATTCCTGCAAAGGTTACTGTAAACTTTGATGAGAAGCAGAACTTAGTGACCGTGAAGGGTCCTCTGGGTGAGCTTTCACAGACTATTGATCCTTCCATCGAGTTCAAGATGGAGAATAACGAGATTATTCTCACTCCGAAAGAGAACGCTGACATTGATCCCAAGCAGCAGCAGGCTTTCCACGGTCTGTACCGTGCTTTGGTGAACAATATGGTTGTCGGTGTGAGCGAAGGCTACAAGAAAGAGCTGGAGCTCGTCGGTGTGGGTTATCGTGTGTCCAATAAGGGCAACCTCATCGAGTTCTCGCTTGGTTATACACATCCCATCTTCCTCGAGCTGCCTGCTGAGGTAAAGGTTGAGACAAAGTCGGAGCGCAACCAGAATCCTCTGATTACTCTCGTTTGCGCCGACAAACAGCTCCTCGGTCTTATCTGCGCTAAGATCCGTTCTTTCCGTATGCCTGAGCCTTATAAGGGTAAGGGTGTCCTCTTCAAGGGTGAGGTGATCCGCAGAAAGTCTGGTAAGACTGCTGCCGCTAAGTAATTTTTTAAGTTAGAAGATCATGACAACTAAGAAAGTAGAAAGACGAATCAAGATAAAGTTCCGTATCCGTAAGACCGTGAACGGAACAGCAGAGCGTCCCCGCCTGAGCGTTTTCCGCTCTAACAAGCAGATCTACGCACAGGTGATCAACGACAAAGAGGGTAAGACTGTAGCATCTGCCTCTTCTCTCGGACTGGAGAAGATGCCTAAGATCCAGCAGGCTGAGAAAGTTGGCGAGCTGGTAGCTGAGAAAGCTAAGGCTGCAGGTGTTGAGCAGGTAGTGTTTGACCGTAATGGTTACCTTTATCATGGCCGCGTACAGGCTCTGGCTGACGCTGCACGTAAGGGTGGTCTTAAATTTTAATCGATAATGGCAATGAAAAACGTAAGAGTTAATAGTGACGCAGAGTTGAAGGACCGTTTGGTTGCCATCAACCGTGTGACGAAAGTAACCAAGGGTGGTCGTACCTTTACATTCGCTGCCATCGTCGTAGTAGGTGACGGCAAGGGTGTCATCGGTTACGGTCTGGGTAAGGCCGGTGAGGTGACCGCCGCTATCTCCAAAGGAACCGAATCCGCTAAGAAGAACCTCTTCAAGGTGCCCGTACTCAACGGTACTGTACCCCACGAGGTAGAGACCCGCTTCGGCGGCGCTCAGGTGCTGATCAAGCCGGCTGCTGCCGGTACCGGTCTGAAGGCCGGAGGTGCTATGCGTGCCGTTCTGGAGAGCGCAGGTATCACTGATGTGATCTGTAAGTCAAAGGGCTCCTCTAATGCCCACAACCTGGTGAAGGCTACCATCGCTGCTTTGGCACAGATGCGTGATGCCTATACTATCGCCGGTGAGCGTGGCGTTGCTATGGATAAAGTGTTTAACGGTTAATTAAAGGAGAGTAGACAATGGCAACAATCAAGATTAAGCAGATTAAGAGCCGTATCGGCGCTCCCAAAGATCAGAAGAGAACACTTATCGCTCTGGGTCTTCACAAGATCTCTCAGGTAGTAGAAGTGGAGGATACACCCTCTATCATGGGTATGGTCCGCAAAGTTCATCATCTGGTCGAGGTGGTAAAGTAATCATTTAAAAATTCAGAAGAAGCTATGAAATTAAATAATCTGAAACCTGCTGAGGGCTCTACACACTATCGTCGTCGTATTGGCCGCGGTCCCGGTTCGGGTCTGGGTGGTACTTCTACCCGTGGTCACAAGGGTGCCAAGGCTCGTTCTGGCTATAAGAGAAAGATCGGCTTCGAGGGTGGTCAGATGCCTCTCCAGCGCCGTGTTCCTAAGTTCGGTTTCAAGAATATCAACCACAAGGAGTATCTGGCTATCAACCTCAGCACGCTGCAGAAGCTGGCAGAGGAGAAAAGCTATACCAAGATCGGCGTTGCTGAGCTCGTGAAGGCTGGTCTCACCAATGGCAAGGAACTTATTAAGATCCTTGGACAGGGTGAGTTGACGGCAAAGATCGATGTTGAAGCTAACGCATTCTCTAAGTCTGCAGAGGAGGCAATCAAGGCTGTAGGCGGTAACGCAACAAAAATCTGATAATGAAAAAGTTTATTGAGACACTAAAGAACTGTTGGAAGGTGGAGGACCTGCGTCAGCGTCTCCTCATCACCATTCTTTTTGCGGCCATCTATCGTTTTGGCTCTTTCGTCGTACTTCCTGGTATTGACCCGAGTAAACTTGATCAGCTTCAGTCGCAGACAAGGGGCGGCTTGATGTCTCTCCTTGATATGTTCTCTGGTGGGGCATTCTCCAATGCGTCTATCTTCGCATTGGGTATCATGCCTTATATCTCAGCTTCTATCGTTATGCAGCTGCTTGCTGTCGCTGTACCTTATTTCCAGAAGATGCAGCGTGAAGGAGAGAGCGGCCGTAAACGTATACAATGGTACACTCGGTGGCTGACGGTAGCCATTCTGGTCTTCCAGGCCCCGAGCTACCTGATCAACCTGAAGTTGCAGGCAAGCCAGGCTCTGGCAAGCGGCATCTCCTGGTCGGTGTTTATGGTGCCCGCTACGATCATTTTGGCAGCTGGTAGTATGTTCGTCCTTTGGTTGGGTGAGCGTATTACAGATAAAGGCGTGGGAAATGGTGTCTCATTGATCATTATGATCGGTATCATTGCCCGTCTGCCCCGCGCATTCGTGCAGGAGGTCGCTTCGCGCTTCTCTGCTATCTCCGGTGGCGGACTGGTGATGTTTATTATTGAGATCCTCATTCTCTATGCTGTGGTCTGCGCGTCGATTCTGCTCGTGCAGGGTACCCGTAAGGTTCCTGTACAGTATGCGAAGCGTCTCGTAGGCAATAAGCAGTATGGTGGTGCACGTCAGTACATCCCTCTGAAGCTTTTCGCTGCCAATGTGATGCCTATCATCTTTGCTCAGGCACTGATGTTCATTCCGTTGGCTATCGTCCAGTATCAGAGCAATGACGCAAGTTGGGTAGTGCGCAATCTCATGGATACGCACAGTCTGCTTTATAACAGCGTTTATGTGGTGCTGATCGTTGCTTTTACGTATTTCTATACGGCCATCACACTCAATCCGACACAGATGGCAGAGGACATGAAGCGAAACAACGGATTTATTCCCGGTGTTAAACCCGGACATGATACCGCCGAGTATATCGATACGATTATGACTCGTATTACATTGCCCGGTTCGTTGTTCATCGCATTCATCGCTGTAATGCCGTCACTCGCTCATCTGCTGAATGTTCAGGATCAGTTCTCGCAGTTCTTCGGCGGTACCTCATTGCTTATTACTGTCGGTGTTGTCATCGACACTTTGCAGCAGATTGAGAGTTACTTGCTGATGCGTCACTATGACGGTTTGCTCAACTCCGGGCATACACGTAATGCAGGAGCAGTCAGTGCATATTAAATATCTTTTGGATGAAGATATTCCTGAAAAGTGAAGATGAGATCGACCTGATGCGCCGGGCCAACCGCTTAGTCGGTGATACTCTGGCGGAATTGGGTAAGCATATAAAGCCTGGGATTTCAACCCTCCAACTGGATAAGATCGCAGAGGAGTTCATTCGCGATCACGGCGCAGAGCCGACGTTTAAGAACTTCCCGAATCCATTTGGTGGGCCTTTCCCAGGCTCAATCTGCACTTCTGTGAACAATGTTGTCGTGCATGGTATTCCTTCTGACAAGGTGATCTTGAAGGAAGGAGATATTATATCGATCGATTGCGGCACATTGCTCGATGGTTATAATGGTGACAGTTGCTATACATTTAAGGTAGGCGAAGTTGCTGAGGATGTGCAGAAATTGCTGGATGCAACAAAAAAGAGTCTTTACATGGCCATTGAACAGGCACGTCCCGGTAATCATTTGGGTGACATCGGTGCGACGGTTCAGGATTATTGTGAAGGACTCGGTTACGGAGTGGTGCGCGAGCTCACCGGTCATGGTATTGGTCGGGAGATGCATGAGGATCCCCCTGTACCCAACTACGGCAAGCATGGCAATGGTGTGATGCTGAAGGCAGGAATGTGTATCGCCATCGAGCCGATGATCACGATGGGTGATCGCAAGATATGGTTGCTTCCTGACAGATGGGGCATTATTACCCGTGACGGTAAGCCGGCTGCTCATTTCGAGCACACTATCGCAATCCGTAAAGACGGTGCGGAAATTTTATCATCATTTGAAGGAATAGAACATCAATAAGGTATTAAACAATCAGGTATGTCAAAACAATCAGCTATCGAACTGGACGGAACGGTTATTGAGAGTCTCTCGAATGCAATGTTCCGTGTAGAACTTGAGAATGGAGTGCAGATCATTGCCAACATTTCCGGCAAGATGCGTATGCACTACATTAAGATCCTTCCCGGCGATAAGGTGAAAGTGGCTATGAGCCCTTATGATCTGACAAAGGGTAGAATCGAGTTCAGATACAAATAAATCATTATCATACATATTTCATTTGCAATGAAGACAAGAGCATCTTTGAAGAAGCGTACTCCCGACTGTAAGATCGTACGTCGTAAAGGTCGTCTGTTCGTAATCAACAAGAAGAACCCTAAGTTCAAAATGCGCCAGGGTTAAGCGTTAAAGATATGTAAAAGATACTTGTAATATCGATTATTATGAGTATCTTTGCACGTTCTTAACGAAAAAAGGATTTTTAGTATTTTAATTCATTATTCAAACAACAAATGGCAATAAGAATTGTTGGAGTAGATTTGCCCCAGAATAAGCGTGGCGAAATCGCATTGACCTATATCTACGGTATAGGTCGAAGTAGTTCAGCAAAGATATTGGACAAAGCCGGCGTGAGCCGTGACCTGAAGGTCAGCGAGTGGACTGACGAGCAGGCAGCTAAGGTCCGTGAGATTATCGGCGCTGAGTTCAAGGTGGAGGGTGACCTCCGCTCAGAGATCCAGATGAACATCAAGCGTCTCATGGACATCGGATGCTATCGTGGAATCCGTCATCGTAATGGTCTTCCTGTTCGCGGTCAGAGTACGAAGAATAATGCTCGCACCCGTAAGGGTAAGAAGAAGACTGTTGCTAACAAGAAGAAGGCTACGAAGTAAAATTTGGTAGTAGATCGTCAGGCCTGCTTCAGCCGTGTGACTTTTTTGCCGGCTGAAAGGGACTTGAAACGTCGACTATTTTAAATTTCAAAAAGTTATGGCAAAAACAAAAGCAACATCTAAGAAAAGAAATGTGAAGGTGAATGCAATGGGCCAGCTCCATGTGCACAGTTCCTTCAACAATATTATCGTGTCTCTTGCCAATGATGAGGGTCAGGTGATCTCTTGGTCTTCTGCTGGTAAGATGGGTTTCCGCGGTTCTAAGAAGAATACTCCGTATGCTGCTCAGATGGCAGCTGAGGACTGCGCTAAGATCGCTTATGAGCTGGGTCTGCGCAAGGTGAAGGCTTACGTGAAGGGTCCCGGTAATGGCCGTGAGAGTGCCATCCGTGCCGTACACGGTGCAGGTATCGAGGTTACTGAGATTATCGACGTTACACCGCTGCCTCACAATGGCTGCCGTCCTCCGAAGCGTCGTCGCGTATAATCACATTGACATTGGATAATAAAAGTATAAAGTAAATTATGGCAAGATATATAGGTCCTAAATCAAGAATCTCACGCCGTTTTGGCGAGCCCATCTTCGGCGCTGATAAGGTACTGGCAAAGCGTAACTTCCCTCCGGGGCAGCATGGCAATGACCGCCGTCGCAAGCAGTCTGAGTATGGTTCTCAGCTTGCTGAGAAGCAGAAGGCTAAGTATACCTATGGTGTTCTTGAGCGTCAGTTCCGCAATCTCTTCGATAAGGCTGCCAAGAGCGATGGTATCACCGGTGAGGTGCTCCTTCAGTTGCTCGAGTCACGTCTGGACAATGTAGTGTACCGTTTGGGTATCGCTCCTACACGTGCTGCTGCTCGTCAGCTGGTTAACCACAGACACATCGTTGTTGACGGTGAGGTGGTTGGCATCGCTTCTTATAGCGTAAAGCCCGGTCAGACCGTTGGCGTACGTGAGAAAGCTAAGTCGCTTGAGGTTATCGAGAATGCCCTGGCCGGCTTCAACCACAGCAAGTATCCTTGGCTGGAGTGGGACGAGAACAGCAAGAGCGGTAAGTATCTGCACCGTCCTGATCGTACTGACATTCCTGAGAACATCAAGGAGCAGTTAATCGTTGAGTTGTACTCTAAACAATAAATCATTTCACTAATGGCGATATTAGCATTTCAAAAACCTGATAAAGTTGTGATGTTGAAGGCTACGGACACTTTCGGTGTATTCGAATTTCGTCCTCTCGAGCCTGGCTTCGGTGTTACCATCGGTAATGCTCTGCGCCGCATCCTTCTTTCATCGCTGGAAGGTTTCGCCATCAACACCATTCGTATCTCTGGTGTTGAGCACGAGTTCTCTTCCGTTCCCGGTGTAAAGGAAGATGTCACCAACATCATTTTGAATCTCAAGCAAGTTCGATTCAAACAAGTAGTAGAAGAATTCGAGAACGAGAAAGTAAGTATCACCGTAGAGAATTCCACAGAATTTAAAGCTGGTGATATCGGTAAGTATCTGACTGGATTTGAAGTGTTAAACCCCGAATTGGTGATTTGTCATTTAGACTCCAAAGCATCTATGCAGATTGACCTGACCATCAACAAGGGCCGTGGTTACGTCCCCGCTGATGAGAACCGTCAGTTCTGCACAGAGCTGAATGTACTTCCTATCGATTCCATCTACACCCCTATCCGCAACGTGAAATACAGTGTAGAGCCCTATCGTGTTGAGCAGAAGACCGACTACGACAAGCTCGTCATTGAAGTCACAACGGACGGTTCCATCCACCCGAAGGATGCGCTGAAAGAGGCTGCGAAGATCCTCATCTATCATTTCATGCTCTTCTCTGACGGGAAGATCACGCTGGAGAGTCCTGATCAGGATGATAACCAGAAGTTTGATGAAGAGGTACTGCACATGCGTCAGCTGCTGAAGACGAAGTTGGTAGACATGAACCTCAGTGTTCGTGCCCTCAACTGTCTGAAGGCTGCCGATGTAGAGACCCTCGGTGATCTCGTACAGTACAACAAGACCGACCTCTTGAAGTTCCGTAACTTTGGTAAGAAATCGCTTTCTGAGCTTGATGATTTGCTCGAGAGTCTGAATCTGTCGTTTGGAACTGATATTTCAAAGTATAAACTGGACAAAGAGTAAGGCCGTAAGGGCTAAGCTAACTCGTCCATAAGCATTAACAAAACAATGAGACATAATAAGAAATTCAACCATCTGGGCCGTACTGCATCTCACCGTTCAGCTATGCTCGCAAACATGGCTATCTCGCTGATCATGCACAAAAGAATCACTACGACCCTCGCAAAGGCCAAGGCTCTTAAGAAGTATGTAGAGCCGCTGATCACCCGCTGCAAGAGCGATACCACTACCGACCGTCGTGTTGTGTTCCGTTATCTGCAGAACAAGTACGCTGTGAAGGAACTTTTCAGCACTGTATCTGAGAAGGTAGGTGACCGTCCCGGTGGATACACTCGTATCATCAAGCTGGGTTCACGTCTGGGTGACGGTGCAGACATGGCTTTCATCGAGCTCGTTGACTTCGATGAGAACATGGCAAAGGCTCCTAAGGCTGAGAAGAAGACTCGTCGTAGCCGTCGCAGCAAGAAGGCTGAGACTCCTGCTACTGAGGCTGCTCAGACAGAAGAGGCTCCCAAGGCTGAGGAGACCGCTACTGAGGCTCCCAAGGCTGAATAAGCTTGAATTTTCAAGTCTCTATATATTAAACGTCCGTGTCCGTAAGAACACGGACGTTTTCTGTTTCTGGCAGGTCTTCTAATAAAAGACCTTTCTATTTTGGTCGGAGTGGTGATAGTTGATCATTCTTGTTTGATATGTCTTTTGTCAGTGATTAATGATAGGCAGTCTTTGAAGATGTCTTATGGTTGAAACCATTAATCTCAATTATTATAGAATTGGACGGATAAATCTACAGGCCAACAATCTCCTTTGTGAGCTGATTATATAAATAAGGTCATTGCCTTGCTTGGGGTAATGTTGTACATCTTATATATTTGTTTATTAAATAGGAACTATGAAATTCTATTGTTTTATTCATTGGACATTAGTGACCTTGCTGTCATTATGGTTGTGTGGGAATAAGACTTCTAATGGAGAGATGGAAGAAGATACTGTCGTTACAGAAAACAGGGATTTTGCCAAGGAGCGGATGTCAGTTGGGCGACTCAGATGGAGAGTCAAGGACATGTTTTCAGAAATTTAGCTGGAGAAGAACGTGAGTGTATGGCTTTGATGAAGGAGTATGGCCTCAATGCCATTCGTTTGCGTGTATGGGTTGATCCCGGGGAGCATGGTAACTGGTGCAATACAGAGGATTTGGTGGTGAAGGCCAAACGGGCATATAGTTTAGGTATGGATATCATGGTCGATTTCCATTATAGTGACTGGTGGGCCGATCCGGGTCAGCAGCATAAACCTGCCGCTTGGAAAGGATTGGAAATAGATGAATTGAAGAGGGCTTTAGCGACTCATACTATCGACGTACTGAGCGCATTAAAGACAGCCGGAATTACACCCAAATGGGTACAGGTGGGCAACGAAATCCGTCCGGGCATGTTGTGGGATGAAGATGTCTCGCTGAGCGGAGCTTCGTATAATATCCGCGCATGCGATGTTAAAGAGTCGAATACGACCTCGACTGAGATAAAATATAGGGCTAACTGGACCAATCTGACGGCTTTTGTTAATACCGGATATGATGCTGTAAAGTCGGTTTTTCCGCAGGCTATTGTTATTGTGCATTTGGATAATGGTTATGATAACGGACTTTATACCTGGTTTTTCGATGAGCTGAGGAAGAATGGAGGGAGATGGGATATGATAGGCATGTCACTTTATTCCTTTTGGGCCATGCAGGATCATCCGGATTATGTAGCAGACAAGATAATCACAGATTGTATTGACAATATTAAGAAAGTCGGTGCCCGTTACGGATGCGATGTGATGATAGTGGAAACAGGTATGGAGTGTGCCGATAAGTTAGGATGTCTGGCAAGCGATGATATATTACAACAGGGTAAGAAGCAATTGGCTCGTATTATAAGGGAATGTCGTCAGAATACAGAAGGCAGGTGTAAAGGCGTATTTTATTGGGAACCCGAGTGTAAGCCAAGTCAATATCGTCTGGGAGCCTTTACCGAGGATGGAAGACCGACTGTAATCATGGATGCATTTAGAGAATGATAAGAATAAATATGAACAGAGATTAAAATGACTTCATTTTGTACAATACAGGGAGGGGTGCAGCTATAGCGTAATAGGGGGATAGAGGTCTTATTGATAAAGAGATTGGAAATTTGAGAAAACGATGCAGCTGATGTTATGAGGCATGAGTCTTTGATAAGTAATAGAAGATGGTGAGTATGGCTTACAATTGGCTCATTGTAGAAGGAAATTGCGGTAGTATATGCAAAGTTGGTTTATATAAGTTGTGTAAAAGGGCTGTATGGCTTATATTTCAGTATAGTCGGCTGTTGGTCATATTGAGATGATCTATCAGGCTTTTGCTGTGATTTATATTGTCTGCCTCTGATTCTGCTATTGCCGCCAGTGTCATTAATTTATAAGGGTACGACATTGTTGATTTAGGGAAATCCCTACATCTTTTTAGGAAATCTATATTCTGTATCTTTCATTTTTTTTCTATCTTTGTGCAGTTGATTAGGAAACGCTATTTGCGTTCCGGACACTGGTAGGAATATTCTTGGTTTTAAGGAAAGGAGTGTTTTCTTTTGAAACGGATAATGGTTTTTGCTGCTGCGGCAACGGTGTTGCTGAGCAGTTGTGATACTTATACAGGAGCGGGAGCCTATACAGGTGCTACCTTGGGCTCAATCCTTGGATCGGCTATCGGAGGTATCGCTGGCGGGTCGAGAGGCTCCGACTATGGCACGGTAGTCGGTATGGCTGTCGGTGCGGCTGTGGGAGGTTCTGTCGGTGCGCAGGCCGATGAGCGAGAGAATGCCAAACGGGCAAGGGTGGCCCACTACCATGCTGCAGCGAAGGCGCGCAGTGACAGCCGTTATTATAGCGAGGTGACCGGTCGTGACCGTTATCATGAAGGAAGCGAGACAACCGATGATATGTATCTGTCCGGTGGTGAAGCACCAATGGTATCAAACGATCACTACGGCAGTGGCTTTGATAGTACGAACAGTGGTGACGATCGAATTCCTGACTTTACATCCGATAGTAATGTCGATATGTATAATGATGGACAGACATCGCACACCGGAGTGAGTAGGCATGTTGACGAGCTAAACAGCCTACCCAGTCTGGAGATCCGTGAGGCCCATTTTGTTGATGCCAATCAGGATGGTGTGCTGAAACGTGGTGAACGGGGTGAGATTATCTTTGAGGTGATTAACCGTGGACATTCAACCGTTTATGATATTCTTCCTGTGGTGACGGAGGCGGAAAGCAACAGCCATATCCACATCTCTCCATCCATGCATGTGGATCAGATCCTTCCCGGAAAAGGGATTCGTTATACAGCGGTAGTCAAGGCCGATAGGGGACTATGTGACGGCAATGTCAGGTTCTGTTTGAATGTGATGACCGGTCAGGAAACTGTGTCTACGACGGTAGAGCTTAGTGTGCCTACACGGCGATGATGGCATCTGCATAGAAGAAATAGAAAGGAGTTGTGCTTTAAGCACAGCTCCTTTTGGTTTTGTTTTAAAAAGGAGAGGTATAGGGGAATGACGTATATATGTTTTTTTCTCTTTTGAAATTGGGATGTTGTACTGGATCTTCCTTTATCCTTCTATCCTTGTAAAATCTGAAGAGGGTTATAATCAGGGGCATTATGATCTTTTGGATAGTGCCGGAGATTGAGAAGAAATGGACACAGCCTATTATTCATAACTGGGGGCTGATTATAAACCAATTTATGCTTATTTTTGGACAGTTTCCATTTACACAAAATTTTGGCCAGAGTCCTTGGATATGAAAAACAGCCCTCTCTACACGACGGTTAGTCCATTGCAGAAAGAGCTGTCTTTGTTTTATATGCAGATCTTAATCGTGTAAGCCGGCATCGCGTTTCTTATGATATTCCTCTGTATCTGATGTGTAGATATTGGAGCGATGAACATATCCCCATTCACCATCCCGTGACACCTCATACCACCCATTCAGTAAGTCGTCCATTGTGTCGTAAATATTGGGGACGACAAAGGCGCCTTTAGAATCAATCACTCCGAACTTCCCGTCCAGTTTTACGCGGCAAAATCCCTTTTCATTGAAGTTGTCGGCCCATTCGAAACGTATGGGAACCATCACCACATTGGTAGTGGTGATAAATCCATATTTACCGTTCTTTTTCACTCGGGCAAGCCCGCTCGGCATTGAGAAGGGATATCCTTCGTCATATTGATAGTCTATGACCAGTTTGGGCTTTCTGCCTTCGCCCTTGATGTCCTCATAGATGACATATCCGTAGCTTGGAGGATTCGATCCGGGCTTTATCATCGGTTCCGGCAGGTATCTGCCATTTATCAGATTCTGTGCCTTTGCCGTGCAGACGAGAAGTATCAGCAAGGCAAATAATATTAGTCTATGTTTCATGTCTTATTAGCGTTAAGTGTTTCTTGCCATTCTTTTTTGTCATAAGGACGATCTTAGCCACGTGTGTATGGGTTGTCCGTTTGTGTAGTGAAAGGACAATGCTGATATTGAAGGCTCAAGTATCTGTTGTCACCTGTGGTGTTAGGTCGTTCTTTATGGTTGGATAGGCGTCGTAGCTTAGTGTCGTGTATTGCCAGCGTCGTCTATCAGATTGACATAAACTCTGTAGTCATCACCTTTGTATTTCGTTTGACGGTAAGTTACTCTTACCACTTCCATACGATGGGATAATACAGATGGTGAATAAAAAGCTTCTTGCAGTTTTTCGTGGAAGTCCGTTCCTTCCCAATATGTCGCCACATTAGTCCGGTCTAGTCGTCTTTGCGATAATCGGAGTGACAGGACTTACAAGAAAAGAAAATCTGATTTCTTTGCAATCTCTTGATTTCGTCAATCTCTTTAATGGTTTGCCGTTGTGTAGTTTTAGGTTTTTAGGTTGTGATGTGTCGATGGCTTCCAAAACCGGTGGGGGTGGCATCTTTCCCCGAAAGTTTTCGGGGCCATACTATGTTGTAGTTATTCTCTCTTACGGTTATTGTCCGTATATTCTTTGTGGTTCTTTTTCTTGTCGTTGCCCTTCTTTGTCAGTCGTGGTTTTACATATTCTAAAGGGGATGTTTGAAACTCGAACTCGGGCAGATTGATTTCCGGTCCATCTATCTTGAATGGTGGCCGTATGTTATCTATTTTTTCAATTTCCACGAGTGCGATGCCTTGTGAGAGCATGCCGAGCTCGCGTGCGGCTCCATAGCTGAGGTCGATGATGCGTCCGCGGCTGTGCGGCCCGCGGTCAGTGACTCTGACGATCACTTCCTTACCATTGCGCAGGTTCTTTACACGGAGAAGTGTACCGAAGGGCAGTGTACGATGGGCACAGGTCATGCTGTCATGATGCACACGCTCACCGTTGGCAGTACGTGCTCCTGTCGCCCGTTTAGAGTAATAAGAAGCCTTACCCCTGTGGGTTTGTGCGACCACAGAGGTAAGACTTAGAAGTGTGATTATAGTGAATAATACTTTTCTTAATACAGTCATATTTTAATTTATACGATGCCCTGCGCCATCATGGCGTTGGCCACCTTCATGAATCCGGCAACATTGGCACCTTTCACATAGTCGATGTATCCGTCGGGTTGCTTGCCGTATCTCAGGCACTGCTCATGTATAGAGTGCATGATGTAATGGAGCTTCTCGTCTACCTCCTTGGCCGACCAGTGCAGGCGTATGGAGTTCTGTGTCATTTCCAGTCCCGATGTGGCGACGCCGCCGGCATTGACAGCCTTACCAGGTGCGAAGAGCTGGTGTGCATTGACAAATTTCTCCACTGCCTCTGCCGTGCAACCCATATTGCTGACCTCTGCCACGCAGAGCGGCTTGTTGGCCAGTATCTTGTCTGCATCCTCTCCGTTGAGCTCGTTCTGGGTAGCACAGGTGAGATAGATGTCGGCTTTTTGTTCCCATGGCTTTTTGGCCGGGAAGAATTTCGATCCGGGGAATTCCTCCTCGTAGGGTTGGCATACATCGTTACCGCTGGCGCGGAGCTCAAGCATGTAGTCGATCTTCTCGCCACTGATGCCTTCGGGATCGTAGATGTATCCGTCGGGTCCGCTGATGGTGATCACCTTCGCGCCGAGCTGGGTTGCTTTTTGAGCCGCACCCCATGCCACATTGCCGAAGCCGGAGAGGGCAACCGTCTTGCCTTCGATATCGAGTCCCTTTGTCTCCATCATCTGATGGACGAAATAGAGTGCGCCGTATCCTGTTGCCTCGGGACGCAATATAGAACCGCCCCATTCCATACCTTTACCCGTGAGGACACCTTGGAACTGGTGGGTGAGCTTCTTATACTCTCCGAAGAGGTAGCCGATCTCACGGCCGCCTACGCCGATGTCGCCGGCGGGCACGTCCTCATCGGGTCCGATATATCTGTAAAGCTCTTGCATGAAGGCTTGGCAGAAACGCATCACCTCAGCGTCAGAACGTCCGCGGATGGAGAAGTCGGCACCGCCCTTAGCACCACCCATCGGCAGTGTGGTGAGCGCATTCTTGAAGGTCTGCTCGAAGCCGAGGAATTTCATGATACTTAGGTTGACAGAAGGATGGAAACGCAAACCGCCCTTGTAGGGACCAATGGCGCTGTTGAACTGTACGCGGTAACCCGTGTTGACATGCACTTCACCTTTGTCGTCGACCCAGGGCACACGGAACATGTGGACGCGCTCGGGCTCTACGAGACGCTCAATAATACGGGCTTTCTCGAATTCGGGATGTTGGTTGTACACATCCTTGATCGAAATGAGCACTTCTTTCACTGCCTGAAGGAACTCAGGCTCGTCTGAGTGTTTCCACATCAGACCTTCCATAATCTTGTCTACTTCCATAGTCAGATTGTTTTCGTATCGTCGCCGGCCCTGCCCGGCAGGGCCGGTATCGGACGGTTACTTGATTGGTTAACTTGGTTAGGATCCTTGCCGCCGACTTCATTAGGGAACAGGGCGGCGGAGGGTTTTCATTGTGTCATTGTGACAATGCAAATATAGGTCTTATATCCGTAAGCACCAAATAAAAGAGAGGATTATTTTAGTCTTTAACTTACATTTTGTTTTCCCTGTCTGAGAGTGTGTACTCTCTGGATGACGTGTACGGCTTTCCGTGAAAACAGTGCTTCTTTGGGGTGAAAGTCTCTCGGACTTCTTCTTCTGTTTGGTATGAAAGGAGGTGATTCAGAGGGTATCAGGTAATAAATTGAAAGGGTATGACGGAGTGATGGTTTTTATTGGCATCTGTCAGGGCAGAATGTGCAGATTACTGCTTGTAGTCCTGTATCCGATGCTGTATTATCAGTTATGGGCGTGTCATAGCTTTTGTGGGAAACAATGATAATTTAAGGTGATATTGTCTTCTGTGGCCGTTGCGTTGGAAAATAATGTGTAAATTTGCAATCACATTTCTTTTATAATATCAAAATACGACAAAACATGGAAAAGTTCAGAATAGCAATATTGGGTGCGGGACACATTGCGGCGACGATGGCCGCCACCGTTCGGCAGATGGAGGGAGCTGAGATCTATGCGGTGGCTTCCCGCAGTCTGGAGCGTGCAGAGGCTTTTGCCCGTCAGTTTGGCATAGCGCGGGCTTATGGCAGTTATGAGGAGATGTTGTCCGATCCGAAGGTCGAGCTCGTCTATGTGGCTACGCCCCATTCCCATCATGCTGAGCATGCGCGTATGTGCATCCTGCATGGTAAGCCAGCCTTGGTAGAAAAGGCGTTCACGGCCAATGCCCGTCAGGCTGAGGAAGTGTTGCAGTTGGCGGCTGAGCGTCATGTGTTGGTTACGGAGGCGATCTGGACGCGCTACATGCCGTTCTCTAAGACGATCGTTGAGTTGGCTAATAGTGGCATCATCGGACGCCCGATGAAATTGTCGGCCCATCTTAGTTATCCGATGGCGGACAAGGAGCGCATCGTCCGTCCCGAACTAGCCGGGGGTGCACTGCTTGATATTGGGGTCTATTGCATCAATTTTGCCATTATGGCTTTCGGCGATGACATTAAGCGTATCTCTTCTTTGGCAGTGAAGTCGGACACGGGTGTGGATATGCAGGACAATATCGTCTTTGTCTATGACGACGGGCGCATCGCGACGATGGAAAGCAGTGCGTTCACGGCCGACGATCGTCAGGGAATTATCTGTGGCGACAAAGGTTATCTCATTGTTGACAATATCAATAATCCGACACGTGTCGATGTGTACGATCCCGGTCATACGCTCGTGAAGACAGTTACTTGTCCGCCCACCATCACAGGCTATGAATTTGAAGTACAGGCGTGTATTGATGCAGTCCGTGCCGGACGTCTCGAGTGCCCTGACATGCCTCATGCCGAGACGCTGCGTATCATGAGGTTGATGGACGGGCTTCGTGAGGAGTGGGGTGTCCGTTATCCGTTTGAGTGATGGGATAGAGCGGTAGCGTCTTTCGGTGTTGCCGTTACTGGTATCATTAAATCTTTTTAGCCTTCAGCCCATAGTACATCCTTGGACGGCGGTTTTCGCTCTCTGGGATGAAGTGGGCTGAGTAGGCATAGATATTGTCTTCCGTCACCTCTTCGGCGCTGTCAGAGCAGCGGCTTTTTGCTTCTATCTTGAAGAGCCCGAGTCCATCGAGCTGCACGGTAGAACCGTCGCGGAGATGCTCAGTCATAATGTGTGAGAGCGCTTCGAGCACGGCTTTCACATTAGTCTGGTCGATGGCGCAACGTTGGTTGATCTCGTCAGCCAGTTGCTCTGTCGTAATTTTCTGTGTGTGGACAATTCGGGCCACGTAGCGCCCCTTGCCGTTCAGCCGGTTCGACTTCACGGCCTTAAAAGTCATAGTCATACTCTGAATGTTTACATAAGTCAGTTCAAACCTGAATTTACAGTTATGCAAAGATAGGAAAAATACGTGAGAATCACAAGTGGTCTGCCTTTCCTGCGATCATCTTAAAAACTGTGGATTAAAATAGAAGGTCAATATCTTAGAGAGTAAGAGTTATTATATAAATATTCAGAGCTATTATAGCCTATTTTGAGTTGTTTCCCGTCAGAGGGTAAGATCAGTATGGGAATATCCGTGATATAAGATTTTTGCGGGTCAAAGCGATGGCTGTGTTCATGGAAATCACTATATTTGCAGAAGATTAAAACCTAAACGAAACAATGGACAGCAAGATACCCCAGGAGTGGACGAAGTTCATCCTGAAGGATGTGACGTTTCAGAATCTGATGATGCGCCGCATCTACAACGTGCTTATAGTGGCCAACCCCTACGATGCTTTCATGCTTGAGGAGGACGGGCGTGTGGATGAGAAGATCTATAACGAATATGTAGAGCTTGGCCTGCGCTATCCGCCGGTGTTCACCCAGGTGTCGACAACGGAGGAAGCCTCTCATGTGTTGCAGCAGTTTGAGGTCGATCTGGTGATCTGCATGCCGGGTACAGCCGACAACGATGCTTTCTCGGTGGCCCGTGCGGTGAAGGAGAAGTTTCCCGATGTGCCCTGTGTGGTTCTCACCCCGTTCAGCCACGGCATCACGCGGCGTATGCAGAACGAGGACTTGAGTATGTTCGACTATGTGTTTTGCTGGCTGGGCAACACCAATCTTATAGTGTCGATCATCAAGCTGATCGAGGACAAGATGAATCTGCGTCACGATGTGCTCGAAGCCGGTGCGCAGATGATTCTGTTGGTGGAGGACTCGATTCGCTTCTACTCCAGCATCTTGCCTAATCTCTATAACTATATTCTCGCGCAGACGCGCAATCTTGTTACAGAGGCTCTCAACCGCCATGAGGCGACGATGCGTATGCGTGGCCGGCCGAAAGTGGTGCTTGCCCGCAGCTATGATGAGGCTTATGAGATCTACGAGAAATACAAGGACAACTGTCAAGGCGTTATTTCCGATGTGCGTTTCCCTTTGCATCGTCTGGAGAAGGGCGCCTCGCCTTTGGAGGAGCAGAAGGACAGTGAGGCGGGCTTCAAGCTTCTGGAGAAGATCAGAGAAGAGGACGAATACCTGCCGCTGATCATGGAAAGTTCGGAGACCGACTGTCGGGAGCGTGCCGAGCGCGAAGGCTTCCTTTTTGTGGACAAGAACTCCAAGAAGCTCAGCGTCGACCTCCGCCACATGCTCGAGGAGCACATGGGCTTCGGCGACTTCATCTTCCGTGATCCTAAGACGCATGCTGAGGTGTGCCGTGTGCGGACATTGAAGGAGCTGCAGGATAATATCTTCAAGATCCCGCGCGACTCCATGCTCTATCATGTCTCGCGCAACCACGTGAGCCGTTGGCTCTGTGCACGTGCCATCTTCCCGGTGAGCAACTTCCTCAAGCATGTCACATGGCACAAGCTGCAGGATGTCGATGCTCACCGGCAGATCATCTTCGATGCTATCGTGCAATATCGCTATATGAAGAACACCGGAGTCGTGGCTGTCTTCGATCGCGGCAAGTTTGACAAGTATGCCCATTTCGCGCGCATTGGTGATGGCTCGTTGGGTGGAAAGGGCAGAGGGCTGGCCTTTCTTGATCGTGTCATCAAGATGCATCCGGAGCTTAATCAGTTTGAGGGCGTAAAGGTGCAGATTCCCCGTACGGTGGTGCTTTGTACTGATGTCTTCGACCGTTTCATGGAGCAGAACAATCTTTATCAGATTGCTTTGAGCGACGCACCTGATGAGGAGATCCTTCGCCATTTCCTCCGTGGCCAGTTGTCTGACAGCTATATCGCCGATTTCTTCACCCTTTTCGATGCCATACCCGGTCCGATCGCCATCCGTTCTTCATCATTGTTGGAGGATGCCCATTACCAGCCCTTTGCCGGTATCTACTCCACATACATGATACCCCATCTTGCCGATAAATACAAGATGCTCGATATGCTCGCTGCAGCCATTAAGAGCGTCTATGCCTCCGTGTTCTATAAAGACTCGAAAGCCTATATGCAGGCCACGAGTAACATCATCGATCAGGAGAAGATGGCTGTCATCCTGCAGGAGGTGGTGGGTTGTCCGCATGGCGACCGCTTCTATCCCAATATCTCCGGTGTGCTTCGCTCCATCAACTATTATCCCATTGGTCATGAGACGGCGGAGGAAGGCATCGCCTCGCTGGCGCTCGGACTCGGCAAGTATATCGTCGATGGTGGCCAGACCTTGCGTGTATCACCCTATCATCCCGACCAGGTACTTCAGACTTCGGAGATGGAAATTGCCTTACGACAGACGCAGACCAGCTTCTATGCTCTCGATTTGAAAGATGTAGGCACCGATTTCAAGGTAGATGATGGCTTCAATATATTGAGGGTGAAGGTGAAGGAGGCGGTGGCAGACGGTACGTTGCAGTATCTCGCTTCCACCTACGATCCTTACGACCAGATGATCCGCGACGGTATCTATGATGGCGGACGCAAGGTGATCACATTCTGTGGCGTGTTGCAGCAGAATGTTTTCCCGTTGCCCGAGCTCATGCAGATGTCGATGAAGCTGGGCGCTGACGCCATGCGCCGCCCGGTGGAGATCGAGTTTGCCTGCAATGTGAATGCCGATCGTACGGGTGAGTTCTATCTTCTTCAGGTGCGGCCCATCGTCGATTCTACACAGAAACTTGACGAGGATGTGGCAGCCATCCCAGATGACCGGTGTCTGATTCGTTCGCATACGTCGCTCGGACATGGTATCTCCGAGGAGCTCTCCGATGTGGTCTATGTGAAATATGATGATCAGTTCTCTGCTGTGAACAACCATTATGTGGCCGATGATATAGAGAAGATCAACCGTCAGTTCCTGAGTGATGGGAGGAACTACATTCTTATCGGTCCGGGCCGGTGGGGTTCAAGTGACCCGTGGCTCGGTGTGCCTGTGAAGTGGCCGGCCATCTCCGCCGCGCGGCTCATTGTGGAGGTAGCGCTGAAGAACTATCGTGTCGATCCTTCACAGGGCACACATTTCTTTCAGAACCTCACTTCGTTTCAGGTGGGCTATTTCACAGTAGATCTGAATCATCCTGGTGAGGGCGGTCTTCTCCGTAAGGATCTGCTCGATGCCATGCCGGCTGTTGAGGAGACGCAATATGTGCGTCATGTGCGCTTTGACCATCCGTTGAGACTGATGATGGACGGCAAAAAACAAGAAGGCGTGCTGCTGCTGTAAAAGTCCGAGCAAGTCTGAGATAGGGGTCTGCTCCATAGAATTTTCGGGGCAGGGACAGGACGAGGCTGGATGTGACGGATAGGCTGACTCCAGGACGGTACAGACCGACAGAAGTCAACTCCCTGCTTAAAATCTTTGGACGGGACGTTTTTTATTGCTACATTTGCATCGTCAAAAACGAAAAAACATACAATTCATGAGTCAGAACAGACCAACCATTACGTCCCGCCAATATTTTATTCCCTTCATACTGGTGACCTCACTCTTCTTCCTGTGGGGTTTTGCCCGTGCAATTCTCGATGTGCTGAACAAGCACTTTCAGAATGCGCTCAACATCAGCATCTCCCAGTCGTCGCTCATTCAGGTGACGACCTATCTGGGCTATTTCCTGATGGCCATTCCTGCCGGATGGTTCATCAACCGCCGGGGCTACCGTCTTGGTGTTGTGTTCGGTCTGATGCTTTTCGGGTGCGGGGCATTGCTGTTTATTCCCGGTGCGGAGGCCGGCACGTTTTATGCCTATTTGGGCGCATTGTTCATCATCGGTTGCGGACTGGTGTTTCTGGAAACAGCTGCCAATCCTTATGTGACGGAGTTGGGCGATCCCCGGACAGGTACGAGCCGGCTCAATTTATCGCAGTCGTTTAATGGACTCGGCTCGCTGAGTGCTACCTTTATTATAGGTCAGTTCCTTTTTACGGGCGATAAAGTAGGCGATAAGGTTGTTGTGCCTTACACGGTGCTGGGTATTCTCGTGTTGCTCATTGCCGTGGTGTTCTCGCGTGTCGATCTGCCGGAGATCAAGCATCAGATCACGGAGGAGGACCAGGAGAAGGGCACGCGTATCCTCAAGCTTTTCCGTCATCATCCGATGTTCGTCTTCGGACTGTTCACCCTTCTGGCCTATGAGGTGAGCGAGATCTCCATCAACAGCTATTTCATCAATTTCACGACCGGACAGGGCTGGATGTCTGACAATACTGCATCGATAGTCCTTACGGTGGCACTGGCTTTCTTCATGGTGGGCCGTTTCATCGGGTCATGGATCATGCGTCGGGTGAGGGCGGAGGCAATGCTCGTCGTTTGTGCCGCCTGCTCCGTAGTGTGCATCGGTATAGTGCTGCTCAATCTTGGACGCATCTCTATGGTAGCTCTGATCTGCAACTATCTTTTTGAGGCCATCATGTTCCCGACGATCTTTTCGCTCTCACTCCGTGGACTGGGCAATCTGACAAAGAGTGCTTCCTCGTTGCTGATGATGACGCCGATTGGTGGTTGCGGCTTTCTGCTGATGGGACTCATAGCCGATTCGACGGGCAATCTGGTTCTTCCGTTTGTCATTCCTTTCATCGGCTTTTTCATCATTCTGCTCTTCGCTTCCGAGCTGACACGCAAAAGCAAGATGCCAGCTTTCATGCTTTAGCTCTACCCGGCAGAAGATTTCTTTTGAGATTCGTTAGTTCACCATAATAGGATTCGGGTCCAGTCACATTTTGTCGTGGTTGGACCCGAAGTCATTTTCGCTACCGCCATCTTGTTCCTTATGTCTGCTCTTATTTCTAAAAAGCGGTGTCACCCTATATCGAGCGGCTTTTTGCCCGTGTTGAAGGATTATATAATTATCGGCCTTTGAAGCTATATTACTTTTGGGGGCTCACCCGATAAATATGGGGGAAGATATGCTG
>ULPL01002710.1_pt1 | contig 45159 bp, 35 predicted proteins | sample 1953481 | NCBI WGS metagenome assembly ULPL01 (sample SAMEA4835628, study PRJEB28245) | human gut metagenome | biome: gut microbiome; material: fecal sample | place: Denmark | collected 2008 | reverse complement strand
AAACGTGCGCGTCTACCATTCCGCCACCTGGGCAACTTTTCACAACCTAAAAGCTGCTACGTTATATACAATCGTGTCAATCTGCGAAAGAGCGGAAAACGAGACTCGAACTCGCGACCCTAACCTTGGCAAGGTTATGCTCTACCAACTGAGCTATTTCCGCAATCTTTCTACTAACAACCGGAACTCTTTCCCGATTGCGAGTGCAAAGGTAGTGCTTTTTCTGAAAATACCAAATACTTATGATACTTTTTTAACGAATAAGAACGCAAAAAGTAACAAATTATGTTTCCGAAAACTTTTCAACACATCCTGTCGCGGTAGTCTTCATACTTAAATGTACGGTAGATTTCAACTTCTCCGCTACTGTGCAACAATGCTATCGAAGGATGATGTATGCCATTAAACATATTGGTTTTCACCATTGTATAGTGAATCATGTCTTCGAAAACCACCCGCTCTCCTACTTGTAATTCATGATCGAAGCGCCAACTGCCCATATAGTCTCCACTTAAACAACTGTTTCCGCCTAACCGGTAAATATGTTCTTCTTTTTTTGCGGATTTCACGGCATCGGACGGAAGAGATTCTGCTCCTCTGACGCGAGGTTGGTACGGCATTTCAAGACAATCGGGCATGTGACAAGTAAAGCTGACATCGAGTATTGCGGTCCGTATCCCCCGACTTTCCACTATGTCGACTACCGTAGAAACCAATGTACCTGTTTGCCACGTGAAAGCCGAACCGGGCTCTAAAATAATATGCAAATGGGGATAACGTGCTTTTAATCCCTGAAGCAACCGGATAAGATGGTCGGTATCATAATCGCTGCGAGTCATCAAATGTCCGCCACCCAGATTCAACCACTTCAACTGCGGGAACCAGCGTGAGAAGTGTTCTTCGATGTGTACCAGCGTACGTTCCAACTCGTAAGAACTCGATTCGCAATGGCAGTGACAGTGGAATCCTTCAATGCCTTCGGGCAACACATCGGGCAACAAATCGGCAGTCACTCCAAAACGTGTTCCCGGCGCACAAGGGTTATAGAGCTCTACTTCTACTTCCGAATATTCAGGGTTTACACGCAAGCCGCACGAAATCGGCGCTCCGCTTTCTTTCACTTGCGGGTAGAAACGATTGAATTGCGACAGTGAATTAAAAGTGATATGACTGCTATAACGCATAAAAGCCGGAAAATTTGCTTCTGTATATGCCGGCGAATAGGTGTGCGCCTTGCTGCCAAATTCTTCGTAAGCAAGTCGGGCTTCATACTCCGAGCTGGCGGTAGTATAGTCGATGTATTCGCGGAATATAGGAAATGACTTCCACATCGCAAAGGCTTTAAAGGCCAAAATAATTTCTACGCCTGCCGTATCTGCCACGTGTTTTATCAAACTCAGATTCTTTCTCAGCAAATCTTCTTCCATGACGTAGCACGGAGAAGGAACGTTGTCGGGATTCAACATAGACATACTTTTTATATTATATATAATCAGTTCATTTTTAACTTATTAAAAAGTCATCCGACTTTTCTCGGAACTTTAAAAAAACGCAAGCCGTAGCGTCGATGTGTTCTATGGGTAGAACCGGGCAACGCTACCGCTTGGGATGGGCAATGCTACCGTTAGCGTTTTCGGGGCATGACGCCGGAGATTTTTCTTACATTTTCATCGGGCGGAAATGTTTACACACCAAGCATTTTTATCGCCGCTTTCAGCCTATCACCTTAAAGCGTGCGTACTTCAACAACAGTTGTTTTTCGCCTGCGTTCTGAAAACGGACGGTGGCTTTGCAATTATCTCCCGTACCTTCTACCCGCAAGATTTCTCCTTTGCCAAACCGTTCATGCTCTATCTGCTGACCGGGCGATACGGGAGCCGTTCCTCCTGCACCGACCGAGGCGGAAGATGAAACCGGAACTTTACGCAATGTGCGTTGAGGTTGAGGCTTCACAAACCTACGCGGTTCATCCGCGAACATATCAGTGGCAGATACCGGACTTTCATCTCTACGCGAGAAGTTGCTGCGGAAGCGGGAAGAGTATTCGTCCACCTGCCGCGTTAAAGACGTATCCTGCGGCAAGCTCAGGTAACGTGCATCAATGTCTTTCAGAAAACGGCTGGGATTACAAAATTCCATTTTCCCGTACTTCAACCGGTTCTTGGCATACGAAAGAAAGCAATGGTCCTCGGCGCGGGTTATCGCCACATAGAACAGTCGGCGTTCTTCTTCCAACGCCCTATAAGAATCAGAAGACATCAGGCTCGGAAAGAGCCCTTCCTCCATGCCTACCACAAAGACATTTTTAAACTCCAGTCCTTTTGCCGAATGGATAGTCATCAGAGTTACCTTCGGTTGGTCTTCGTCTACATTGCTGTCTTGGTCCGTCAGAAGGGATATTTCAGAAAGATAGTCGGTCAGACGGATTCGGTCGTTTCCTTCTTCCCGCCTCATCGAACAGAAATCATGAATGCCGTTAACCAGTTCTTCGATGTTTTCCTGACGGCTTAAATTTTCCGGAGAACGGTCTTGGTAAATATCACCCAAAATGCCCGACTGCCGGATTATCCCGCTGCCCAGTTCGTAGGCGTCTTTCGTTTCCACACCTTCCACAAAACCCGCTATCAGATCGCGGAATCCTTGCAGCTTGGTGTGCGTACCTTTATTTATAGATACATTATAAGATAACGGCTCGTTTAAAACCGCCCACAGGCTTACTTTCTCCCGGGTGGCAGCCTCAATCAACTTATTCAGCGTTGTATCACCTATTCCGCGTGTGGGATAGTTAATCACTCGCTTAAAGGCTTCCTCATCGTTCGGATTCACTGCCAGACGAAAATAAGCTATTACATCTTTTATCTCCTTGCGCTGATAAAACGATAATCCGCCGTAAATGCGATAAGGCAAATTATGTTTGCGGAGCGATTCTTCAAAGATACGGCTTTGAGCATTCGTACGATACAAAACGGCACAGTCGCTATACGCATATCCGTCGCGTGCGTGCAGCCTGCCGATTTTGTTGGCTACGATTTCACCTTCTTCCATGTCGCTATACGCCGGGTACACGGGAATGGGTTCGCCTTTATCCTTTTCCGAGAACACCTCCTTTCGAATCTGTTCCTTATTTTTGGCTATCAGGCTGTTGGCTGCTTTTACGATGGTTTGCGTGGAGCGGTAATTCTGTTCCAGCTTAAACAGGCGTGCATCTTTATACAGTTGGGTAAACTTCAAGATATTGTCGATGTTCGCACCCCGAAACGAATAGATGCTCTGAGCGTCGTCTCCCACCACGCATACGTGGCTATGAGTACCCGTAAGCTGAAGCACAATACTATGCTGGGCAAAGTTCGTATCCTGATATTCGTCTACCAATATATAACGAAAGCGTTCGGCATAGCGCTGGCAAATGTCGGGATGCTGCCTAAACAATAAAAAGGTATAAACCAACAAATCATCGAAGTCCATTGCATCGCTCTGACGACAGCGTTCCCAGTAACGGGCGTATATCTCACGCATCAGCGGAATCTTCGCATCTTGGTCGCTCCGATAAAATTCGGCACTGGCGGCATAGGCATCGGGCAACACCAAATGATTTTTAGCGTTGCTTATGCGTCCTAATACCATCCCCGGACGGTAAGTCTTATCATCAAGTTTCATCTCTTTAATGATAGACTTCACCAGACTTTTCGAGTCGGCAGCATCGTAAATAGTAAAATTGGGAGTAAAGCCCACGGCAGCAGCCTCTGCCCGCAAGATACGCGAAAAGACCGAATGGAAAGTACCCATCCACAAATAACGCGCCCGCTCCATACCCACCTGACGGGCAATACGTTCTTTCATTTCGCGTGCAGCCTTGTTGGTAAAAGTCAGTGCAAGGATAGACCACGGCTCGTAACCGTTATCGAGCAAATAAGCTATCTTATAGGTCAATACGCGGGTTTTGCCGGAGCCGGCTCCTGCTATCACCAGCAAAGGGCCTTCATTATAAAGCACGGCATCGCGTTGACTTTGGTTTAATTCATCCAAATAATTCATCATAACACATTATTTCCGCAGAAATTATTCTGCCGCTGTAAAACGTTTGATTACGTTATACGCCGAGAAGATACCCAACTCGCCAGCTTTACTCAAATCCTGAATGCCTTGACGGTTGTTTCCCAAGAAAATATTCATCAGTCCACGGTTATAGTACGCATCGGCAAAACGCGAATCGAGTTCTATTGCCTTATCATAATCGGCCAGTGCTGCACGGTAGTCTTTCAGCAACGCATGAACATTTCCCCGATTGTAATAAGCATATACGAAATCAGGATTCAAACGAATCACTTCATCCAAATCTTCACGTATGCGATTGTAATCGTAAGAACGGATTTGCGCATTCTTATCGTCGTTAACCGTTTCAATATCGAACGTCTTGTCTCGCTTACGGTATTCCAACTGTTTATAATAAATCAGCGAACGCGAGAAGTAAGCCGGGAAGAACGTTGAGTCTTGCTTGATTGCTTCATCCAAATCGGCAATGGCATTATCGAAATCCTGCACCAGATAGAAATCCAATGCACGCGCATAATAACTCAATGCACTGTCGGGATGATTCACAATTACCGACGTCTGGGCATCGACCGAAGCAAAATGCTGTTTCACCTGTTCCTCGGTCAGTGATGTCTCATTGTTCGTAATCAGCAACCGGTGTGGCAACACATGGCGATTATTCAGGTCGTCAATCGCTTTCGAGTAATTAACCTGCCGGCGCACTTCGTCCTGACGCTCGTAATATGTCAGTGCAAACATCGGCTGCGGCAAGATATTTACGTTACGGTCTTGCACACGTCCCCGATAATCCGTCTTATATTTACGTTCGTTGGCATCCTCGTCTGCCACCACCATTTTCCGGTAGTTGTTCATGTTTTTATCCGATTTCTTACGAGTTTTATCCGCCGAAGCCGTAGCTTGATTCTTCGTTCCGTTTTGGGCATCTATCTGTGCTTTCAGCACCTTAAATTCATCTTCGTCCGCCCCTTTCAAGTCACCCGTTTTCCGGCGTGCCTGCGCACGGTACTGATAACCGGCAAGAAAGTTAGGATATTCTTCAATCACTCTTGTATAATCTTCGATGGCACCCCGGTAATCTCCCGTCCGGTCTCTCAACAACCCGCGGTTAAAGGTAGCCATCATGTTATCCGGCTCCATATTCAGCACAAAGTCGAAATCTTCAATGGCACGATTGTCATCGCCCACCTGTGCCCGCAACAATCCGCGGTTATAGTGGCCGATGAAATTATTGCGGTCGATATCCAAAGCAATATCATAATCCGACATCGCCCCGCGCAAATTGTTCTGATGATAACGCGCCAATGCCCGATTGATATACACACCGGCATTACGCACCGAAAGCCGGATTGCTTCCGTCAAATCCGATTCGGCATCGCTGTACTTCGACCGCTGCAAAAAAAGCATACCGCGCGATGTCCATGTATCCGGATTATAGCGGTCCATTTCAATCGCTTTGTCGGCATCGGTCATAGCCTGAAGCGTATCTTTTTGTTTCAAAGACACCTCCGTACGCATCAAATACGCATCCGTATAGCGAGGAGAAATACGAATAAGCGTGTCTAAATCGGCACGCGCTGTAACGTAATCTTTCTCGTTCATACGGCATAAAGCCAAATTATGCCACAAGCTGATATTTTCCGGATCTAACTTCAACGCTTTGAGATAATCCTCAATGGCATCCTTATAATTTTTCTGTTGGATACGGGCAATGCCACGCACCTGATAGGCATTGACAACGAAAGGATTACGCTGCAAAGCCTCCGAGCAATCTAACTCCGCCCCCCTGAAATCATCGAGATTCAACTTTGCAAGCCCGCGAAAAAAAAACGGTTCGGCAAGATAGGGTTTGGCATTGATTACCTGATTGAAATATTGGATAGAAAGTACATAGTCTTCAAAATACAGTGCGTTTTTGCCGATTGTCATTACCCTCTCCGCATTAATCTGAGAAAATAAAGACAATGGCAAAAGCAAACCTGCCAGCACTATGTATAAAAAACGTTTAATCATTTTACCGTTTTCACCTTATAAGAACAACGTGTTTTCCCCTTCAGCATGTTATTGAGTTTGCCGCGAATCATTTGCTTGCGTAACGAAGATAAGTGGTCGATAAACATGGTTCCGTCCAAATGGTCGAATTCATGTTGCATCACACGTGCCAGATAACCTTCCACCCATTCATCGTGAGGTTTCAAATCTTCATCAAGATAAGTTACATGAATCCGGTCGGGACGCTTCACACTTTCGTGGATGCCGGGCAGACTTAAACACCCTTCTTCCATCGAAACCATTTCTTCGCCTGTTTCGATAATGTGAGGATTGATATAGGCGTGTCTGAAATCTTTAAATTCGGGCATGTCGTCAGACAATACGTCTAAATTAATTACCACTACCCGGATAGGCAATCCCACCTGCGGTGCAGCAAGTCCCACCCCGTCGGCGCGGTCCATCGTTTCAAACATGTTTTGAATCAGTTCTTTCAAATTCGGATAATCCGGAGTTATATCTTCAGCCTCTTGTCTTAACACCGGCTGGCCGTATACATAAATAGGTAAAATCATTTTTAACGTTCTGTTTTTTTTATTTATAATTTATATCTTTTCGATTCCAAATAAGACTGCAAGATGATGGTTGCGCTTAACTCGTCAACCAACGCCTTGTTTTGACGTGCCGTTTTTTTCAGTCCACCGTCTATCATTGCCTGATGTGCCAACACGGAGGTAAACCGTTCGTCAACCCACTCTATCGGTATGTCCGGCAGTTTTTTCTTCAACTGGTTTACAAAAGGAACGATGCGTTTCATGTTTTCCGAATCCTCGTTATTCAGTTGTTTGGGATGACCTACCACAATACGCTCTACTTTTTCTTGCGACGTGTACTTTAACAGAAAGTCCATCAGTTCAGTGGTCGCCACGGTAGTAAGACCACTCGCTATAATCTGCATAGGGTCTGTCACCGCTATGCCGGTTCGCTTTTTTCCATAATCTATCGCTAATATTCTGCTCATAGTGGCGACAAAAATACAAATTAAATTGAATATTGAATATATCTGAAAGGCAGATTAATAAATTTCTATAATTTTTTAAGTCGACAAGAGAGCTATGTAAAGCCTGTTCCAACGCTATTCCGCCCTATCCGGGGCTTGGAAAAATTCTACCCATAGAACCCGTGGATTCTATGGGTAGAACCGGGCAACGCTACCGCAAAGACACGGCAACATTACCGTTAGCGTTTTCAGGGTCATCCCGATGAATGATTTCCACCGGACAGTAACATTCAAACAGGCTTGCATCACCGGTGGGGATAAAAAAACATGCGGACAAACCTCACGGCCTATCCGCATGAACTTTTACGTATTTAATGGCTGGGTTTAAAAACCCGAAAACAAAACGACTTCAAATTACCATTCCACGAATTTACCTCGTGCTCTGCGTTCTTTCAGCACTTCTGCCAAATGTTTATTCTTGGAAGATGCTATATATTTACGTCCAAAAATATTAGGGATAGCTACACCCACAGAAATACACATGATAACCAGCCCTGAATTAACCCCACACTCAATGGCTTTCATCAGCGTGGTTACTTTATCGATGTCAGTAACATTCATGTTTATCAGCCCGAACAGCATCCGATACATCAATACTCCCGGAATCATCGGAATAACCGAAGGGATGGTTAGTACGTGATTGGGGACATGAAACCAATGAACTGCCTTCACTGCTATCAGGCTGACTAATACCGAACCTGAGAACGAACCGATAACCAGTCCCATATCCAGACCGATGTTATCGGTACTCGGACCGAGGTTGACAAAGTTACGGGTACATACCGCAAGGATACCGCCAATGGCTACTACCCATAACAGACGGCGCTGGATGTTAAAAATCATCGAGAATCCCATAGCCGAGATTGCCGCCGCCAAAGCATATTCCCAATACTCATGATGCGGAACCATGCTTATGGTAGGGAAAAAGTCTTCAATATGACAAAGTTTCACAGCAAAAGCAATACCGAACGCCATCGCCGAAACCATCAGCAACGTATTGATGGCGCGGACAATACCTACCTGAATATAATTATCGAGCATATCGTCGACAAAGTTTATCAAAGGCACGCCGGGCACAATAAACAATGCACATGCCAATAGCGGATGCCACGGAGTATCAGTCCATTCGGCAGGAAGCAAAGTAGATGCCCACGCAATTAACGTAGATATAAATGCAGCTATTGCAATCCCCATATAATGGTTTAATCCCGATTCGTTACATTTGGCGCGGACACGCATACCAATGATGGCAGCAATGGAAGCATACAGGAACGCCATCCAGTCGCAACCGAACTGAATACAGAATCCTCCGCAGGCAAATCCGGCACCGATAGCCACCTGCCACGGAGTATAATTACGTTTCTTGGTACGTATCTTCTCTAACTCTTCTTCATAACGGTCGAGTGAGTAATCTTCTTCAATCGCTCTCCACGAAAGTTTGCTCACTTCCGAAATGGCAGTCATGTTAACTCCATGCCCATCGATGCGCTGGAACTTGGTAAACGAATAATCCCCGTCACTTACGTTAACCATCAGCATGGTGAAACTGACGTTTATATGAAGTTTTTCTTCGGGGATACCTAAATAAGCAGCCGTACGCTTCATGTTTCTCACGATACGGTTGGTATCTGCCAAACTCTCCACTAAAAGTTTTCCTGTACGCAACAAAAGGTCTACCCTGCGATGCAACTGCTGGTCGTAGGCCTTTACCGTCGATTCTAAATGTTCGTTTAACGCCATATTTTATTCAAAAATGTTTTCGGGGCGCAAAGGTAAAAAAATATCCCCATTAATTTTTAACTTTGCCTGCTAAAGTTGACGACAGAAATAAAAAAAGACAATAAACCGAAGAGGGATAAAGTTAAGTTTTAACTGCCATCCTGCTGATAATCAAACACCAATGAATAAATCGAAAAAGATAGAAGAAGAAAAACGAACGGTTGAAACCATGATTCGGCTTTACTGCCGATACAAAGAGGGGAATGCCGAACTATGCCCTTCTTGCAAAGAACTGTTGGAATATTCACATATCCGCTTATCCAAATGCCCGTTTGGAGCAGAGAAAAAAACATGTCGCCTTTGCCCGGTTCACTGTTACAAGCCGGAAATGAAAAAGAAGATGCAAAACGTAATGCGTTACGCAGGGGTACGTATGTTATTTTTACATCCCGTCATCGCCATAAAACATATTTGGAACGAGATAAAGTGAGGAATTTTTCCACACTGTATAAAAAAAATCCTCAATAAACACGTTTTGGCTTAAAGTATTACTTTGCTGATTATCACTATTAAAATAAAAATCCGTACCTTTGGCACGTATATTGTTATGAAAAGCCAATGGCATCTAAACCATTAAACGAAAAAGTATGAGACGTTTTTTAACAAAGAAGGAATTAAAGGTAAAAAGAAAACAAACCATTTATGCCGGAATTGGCGTGATTGTAATTATCGTATTGTATTTGTTTTTGACACGCAAACCTACTCCTACGCCAGAACTACCTGTCGTTTGTGTTACCCCGGCACAACAGCAGGATGTGGAAATCTATGGCGATTACGTAGGACGCATCAGCGCACAGCAATTCGTCGAAGTACGGGCGCGTGTGGAAGGTTTTCTCGAACAAATGCTCTTTGAAGAAGGAACACAGGTAAAACGTAACCAAGTGCTTTTCGTTATTGACCAAGACCAATATCGGGCAAAAGTGGATAAAGCCCGTGCGCAACTGAAGAAAGACGAGGCGTCGGCGCGCAAAGCAGAACGCGACTTGGCTCGTATCCGTCCGCTTTACGAACAAAATGCTGCCAGCCGTCTGGATTTAGACAACGCAGAAGCCGCTTACGAAACGGCCATCGCAAGTGTAGGCATGAGCCAAGCCGATTTAGACCAAGCTGAACAAGAATTAGGGTATACGGTAGTACGTTCTCCGATATCCGGACAAATCAGTGAGCGCTACGTTGACCTCGGTACACTGGTAGGAACGAGCGGAAAGTCATTGCTTGCCACCATTGTAAAGAGTGATACCGTACAGGTGGACTTCAGCATGACTGCACTCGATTACTTGAAAAGCAAGGAGCGTAACGTTACGTTGGGACAGAAAGACTCAACCCGCTCATGGCAGCCTACCGTAACCATTACTTTGCCGGACAACAGCGTTTATCCTTATAAAGGATTGGTGGATTTTGCCTCTCCGCAAGTAGACCCGAAAACCGGAACATTTTCAGTACGTGCGGAAATGAGCAACCCCGACCATGTTTTGCTTCCGGGACAATTTACCAAAGTACGCTTATTATTAGATGTGCGCGAACATGCCACGGTAGTTCCGCAAAAGGCACTCATTATTGAAAAAGGAGGCGCACATATCTTTGTGATGCGTAAAGATTCCACCGTAGAAAGACGTTTCATCGAATTGGGTCCTGAATTTGGTAACGATGTAGTGGTAGAACGCGGACTTATCCCCGGTGAACTGATTGTCAGTGAGGGATACCATAAATTAACTCCGGGAGCTAAAGTAAAGGTAGCAGAAGCTCTTACCGAAGATGAAAACAAAGATGGCAAAGACAGCCTATAATAAAGCAACGGCAAATCAAAATATCTCATGAAAGTAAATTTCTTTATTGACAGACCGGTCTTTTCGGCTGTTATCTCTATACTTATCGTTATCGTAGGTATCATTGGCTTAACAATGCTTCCCATCGACCAATATCCGCAGATAACTCCCCCTGTGGTAAGAATCAGTGCGTCGTATCCGGGCGCAAGCGCTTTAACAGTGTCGCAGGCTGTGGCTACTCCTATCGAACAAGAGTTGAACGGTACGCCGGGCATGTTGTATATGGAGTCAAACAGTTCGAACTCCGGAGGATTCTCGGCAACCGTAACGTTCGATATCTCTGCCGACCCTGATTTGGCTGCGGTAGAAATCCAGAACCGTATCAAGCTGGCAGAGTCTCGATTGCCGGCCGAGGTTATCCAAAACGGTATCGAAATCGAGAAACAAGCAGCCAGCCAGTTAATGACAATCTGCTTAACATCAAACGACCCTAAATTTGATGAAATTTATCTGAGTAACTTTGCTACAATCAACGTACTCGACCTTCTCCGCCGTATTCCGGGAGTGGGCCGTGTATCAAATATCGGTAGCCGTTACTATGCCATGCAGATATGGGTAGACCCTGCCCGCCTTGCCAATTTCGGACTGACGGTACAGGATGTACAGAATGCGTTGAAAGACCAAAACCGGGAGTCGGCTGCTGGTGTATTGGGACAACAACCTGTCACGGGATTAGACATTACGATACCCATCACTGCGCAGGGACGTTTATCGAGTGCATCGCAATTCGAAGAAATCGTACTTCGCGCTAATGCCGACGGGTCGCTTATTCGTATGCGCGATGTAGCACGTGTATCATTGGAAGCTCAATCATATAATACAGAAAGTGGTATCAACGATGGAAATGCTGCTGTATTGGGTATCTATATGTTACCGGGAGCCAATGCCATGGAAGTGGCAGAAAATGTTAAGAAAGCAATGGAGGAAATGAGTAAAACGTTCCCGGAAGGATTAAAATATGAGATTCCTTTCGATATGACGAATTACATTTCCGAATCCATTCATGAAGTATATAAAACTTTGTTCGAGGCATTGATATTGGTTATCATCGTGGTATTTCTTTCATTACAGAACTGGCGTGCCACGCTTATCCCGACCATTGCCGTGCCAATCTCTTTGATCGGTACATTCGGATTTATGCTTATTTTCGGATTTTCACTCAACATATTAACTCTGTTGGGATTGGTTCTTGCCATCGGACTGGTGGTAGACGATGCCATTGTGGTGGTGGAAAACGTTGAGCGTATCATGGAAGAAGAACACCTCAGCCCTTACGAAGCTACCAAAAAGGCGATGGACGGACTGACGGGGGCTTTGATTGCCACTTCTTTGGTGCTTGCTGCCGTATTCGTTCCGGTAAGTTTCCTTTCGGGAATTACAGGACAATTATATCGCCAGTTCAGTGTTACGATTGCCATTTCCGTATTGCTCTCTACCGTGGTAGCTCTGACGCTGAGTCCGGTAATGTGTTCGCTGATATTAAAACCCAACGACCCTAATAAACCCAAGAACCGGGTGTTCCGAACAATAAACCGCTGGCTGGATTTGGGAAACAATAAATACGTAGCGGGTATCAAACGCATTATAAAGAATCCCAAACGAGTAACTGCCGGATTTGGAATGGTTATCGTATTTATCTTCTTGTTATACCGCCTCATCCCGACCAGCTTCCTCCCAACGGAAGACCAAGGATATTTCACTGTGGAATTAGAGCTGCCGGAGGGAACCACGCTGGAAAGAACCCGCATCGTGACCAATCGTGCCATAGATTATTTAATGAAAAACCCGGCAGTGGAATATGTACAGAATGTTACAGGTACAAGTCCGCGCGTGGGAACAAGTCAGGCACGAAGCCAGCTTACCGTTATATTGAAAGAGTGGACCGAACGCGATGATACGACCATTGAGGAGATTATGGCAGACGTTCAACGGGAATTTTCACAATATCCGGAATGTAAGGTATACCTCTCTACCCCACCCGTTATTCCGGGATTGGGTACTTCGGGAGGATTTGAGATGCAGCTTGAAGCGCGTGGAGATGCCAACTACGACGACTTGGTGGAAGCTACCGACACGCTGATGTATTATGCTTCGCAGCGGGAAGAGTTAAGCGGGTTGTCATCTTCGTTGCAGGCTGCCATTCCGCAACTTTACTTTGATGTAGACCGCGACCAAGTTAAATTATCGGGTGTACCGATGTCGGACGTATTTGCTACGATGAAGGCTTACACCGGTTCGGTATACGTAAACGACTTCAACATGTTTAACCGTATTTACCGTGTATACATTCAGGCCGAAGCTCCTTACCGCGAACACAGAGATAACATCAATCTGTTTTTCGTACGTGGAAGCAACGGTTCGATGATTCCGCTTACCGCACTCGGAACAACCGAATATACCACAGGTCCGGGAAGCATCAAGCGTTTCAATATGTTTAATACGGCAGTGATACGCGGAACCGCTGCAAGCGGATACAGTTCGGGACAGGCTATGGAGACCATCGAACAGGTGGCGCGCGAGCATCTGCCCGATAACATCGGAGTAGAATGGAGTGGTCTGTCTTACCAAGAAAAACAGGCAGGCGGACAAACGGGCATGATTATGTCGCTGGTGTTCCTTTTCGTATTCCTTTTCCTTGCCGCTCTCTATGAAAGCTGGAGCATCCCCATCGCCGTATTGCTCTCACTGCCCGTTGCCGCGTTAGGAGCATACGCCGGAGTTGCACTCTGCGGATTGGAAAACGATACTTATTTCCAGATTGGTCTGGTTACGCTGATGGGATTGGCGGCAAAGAATGCCATCTTAATCGTAGAGTTTGCCAAAGATGAAGTAGATGCCGGACGAGATTTGATTGAAGCCACGCTTCACGCTGCCCACCTGCGTTTCCGTCCTATTTTGATGACCTCGCTTGCCTTTATCCTCGGTATGGTTCCGATGGTCATCGCCACAGGTCCGGGAGCAGCCAGCCGTCAGGCCATCGGTACAGGTTTGTTCTTCGGAATGATAGCGGCGGTTACGATAGGAATCTTCCTTGTTCCGTTCTTCTTCGTGATGATTTATAAAGCTAAAAACAAACTGAAAGCAAAACATGCTAACTAATATTATATGTGTGTCATGATACAAACTTTATTAAGATATCGCTTTTTATTTTTCCTGTTTGCAGCTTCGCTTCTCTTGGGAAGCTGTAAGTTAGGAAAACATTATACGCGCCCCCAACTCGAATTACCCGAGACACTCGACAGCCTGAGCGTCGACACTACCTCCATCGGCGATTATGCATGGGAACAGCTTTATACCGATACTACCCTGCAAGCCTTGATTCGCAAAACGCTGACATATAATAAGGATATGTTGATTGCTGCGGCGCGGGTAAAACAACTGGCTGCACAAAAGCGCATCGATTATGCCAGCATGTTTCCGCAGGTAGGCTTACGGGTGTACGGAGAACGTGAAAAAGAGAACTACGGAGGCGACCATGTAAGCATGGACGACCAGTTTGACCTGAAAGGTACTGTGGCATGGGAACTCGACTTGTGGGGGAAACTCCGCTGGGCAAGAGACCGCAGCGTGGCGGAATTTGTGGGTTCGGTAGAAAACCAGCGTGCCTTGAAGATGAGCCTTATCGCACAAGTGGCGCAATCTTATTTTGAATTGGTAGCACTCGATAACGAACTCTCGATTGTAAAAAAGACGGTGGATGCCCGCAGCGAGAGCCTTCATCTGGCTCGCATCCGCTACGAAGGAGGTCTGACTTCCGAAACGGCATTCCGTCAGGCACAAGTGGAGTTGGCGCGTACTGCCACCCTCGTCCCCGATTTGGAACGGCAAATCACACTGAAAGAAAACGAAATCGCTTTTCTTACCGGCGAATATCCGCACCACATCAACCGTTCGGTCTTACCCGAAGACGTAATGTTTCCGGTCAGCCTTCCGGTCGGATTGCCTTCGGCGTTGCTCGAACGCCGTCCGGACGTGCGACAGGCAGAACAGGCGCTGATAGCTGCCAATGCTTCGGTAGGCGTGGCTTACACCAGCCTGTTCCCCAACATTGCGCTGACGGCTACTTACGGGGCGGAAAGCGAACTGCTGAGCGAACTGCTTAAATCGCCTCATCACCTGATTACCGGTACGCTGACCCAGCCTATTTTTGCAATGGGGAAAAACCGCGCCCGCCTGAAAGCAGCCAAAGCCGCTTACGAACAGGCGCTGTATGCCTACGAGAAAGTGGTGCTGAATGCGTTCAAGGATGCTTATAACGCAATAGCCGAATTTAATAAGATAAAAGAGATCTACGAAACCCGCCTGCGATTGGAGCAATCGTCGAAAAGTACGCTTGAGCTTGCCCAACTGCAATACATGAACGGGGTTATCGGTTACATGGATTTGCTGGATGCGCAACGTGGATATTTAGATGCACAAATCAGTCTGAGCAATGCCATCCGCGACAAACAAATTACAATGGTAAACCTCTATAAAGCACTCGGAGGAGGCTGGAAGGAATAACCGTTTTTCAGTTGCAGCTACCGTCGCTGCCGATTTTCTGCTAACAACCTGAGCAAGAGAACATTCGGCAGAGGCGGTAGCTTTTTTGTATCCGCCGTAAAATTCTACCGCTTGCGTTACCTTACATTACCGCATGTGACAACACTTTCTACCGCAAGGGAGCAGCATCGCTACCGCATGAATTTTTCCGCTTTTTTCTTTGCTTCCTGTTCGCTGTTTCCGAAGTAAAAAATACCTTTGTATCCGAAACCGAACGCAAGTGATATGCCGCAACAACTTCCACAACATAAAAGCCTTATGTTTTCCGACTTCGGGATACGCCTCCGCAGGGTGACTCCCTCACGGGGTGAAGCCGTGCCCGTGTCGTACAGCCATCAAGACGATTACTATATCATCGGTTTGGTGGAAAAGGGAACGGGATGCGGCATCATCGATTTCAAAGAATGTCGGTTTTCCGAAGGAGACATATACCTGATACAGCCCGGTCAGGTGCATCGTTTTGTCAGTTCGGAAGAGGTAGAAGGCTGGATGCTGTTTGCCGACAGCAGCTTTATCGGGAATATGGAAAAGAACATTTTCGATAATTTTTCACTGTTCGCCTCGTCGGTCAGGATTGACAAACGACGGATGGACGAGCTGAAACAGATAGCATCTATCCTTGCCGACAGAATAGACTGCATAGCCGATGAGCTGACGAAGACCACGGTACGACGACTGACCGAAGCATTTACGGGCATCGTGGCAGAGGTGGTGCGCGAAATCGGGTTGCAGCAGGCAAAACAGAACCGCAGGCAGATTGAAATCGTGCTGTCGTTCCGCCGCTTGTTGTCCGAACACCTTGCCGAAAACCGCTACCCGTCTTATTACGCCTCGCTGCTGAACATCTCGCCCGTATATCTGAATGAAGCGGTAAAGAAAGTTACGGGGATGAACGTTACCTTATATATAAAGAATGAGGTGGTGCTGCAAGCCAAGCGGATGCTTGTCCACACCGACCTCGCCGTAAAGGAAATATCCAACCGCCTCGGCATCGGTGACTATGCTTATTTCTCACGCCTGTTTACGCAGGCAACGGGAATAAGTCCGAGCACGTTCCGACAAAGAAACCTCAAATAGTACAAGTATAACCTTATTCTGTCTATTCCCTCTTCCGTTCGTCTACTCTAACTTTGCCGTCAAAAAAAGAAGAATGGGAAAGACATCATTTTACATGAAGCGGCTGTTGCCGTTGGCATTTGTAATGTCGGCAGTTACGGGCATCGGCCTGCATATTGCCGGGCACGGAACCAACCACGAGGCATGGCACATTTGGAACGCGGCACACGTAGCAGCCAGCCTGCTCTGGCTCGCGTCTGTAAGTTTTCACGTAAAGCGACACCGGTATTGGTATAAATCCCTTGCCCGAAAAGGCATCGGCAGAAAAAGCAAGACAACCCTTTTCTTGTCGGCAACTTTCCTGACAGTAACGGTTACGGGTATCATGCTGCTGGCGTATGTAAGCGGGGCGAACTCCGGTATCGGTCTGTGGCACTACCGACTGGGCATTCTGCTGACGGTACTTTCACTGGTTCACGCCGCCCGCCGGAGATGATTCGCCGGAACGGATGGTACATAACGCAGGCTTTTTCCCGACTAAACTGAGAAACTGTTTTGAATTTCTCCAAAAAGTTTTTCTCGCCTTGATGCATTCCCTTTTCGTGTGTGCTTTGGGCGACAAATTCAAAACAGTTTCTGACAGAACAAAGAATAAAAATCTGTAACTTTGCCTGACAGTAATCCCAAACAGAGCCCGAATCATGAGAAAAATTTTCCGCATCGCTATACTCCTCTGGGGAGGTATCTTTTTACAGTCTATCGCCGCAACCGCTCAACAAGTGAGTCTGGAGGAACAAATACAACGCATCGCCAACCAACGGAAGGCGGAAGTGGGCGTAGCCGTGATACGTAACGGAACGGACACGATAACCGTGAACAACGAGTGCCGTTATCCGATGATGAGCGTATTCAAATTTCATCAGGCACTTGCCGTCACGGATTACTTACGGCGAAACAACCGCTCGCTCGACAGCCTGATAACCATCGGCAACGAAGAATTGAAACCCGACACGTACAGTCCGCTGCGCGACAAGTATGCAGGCAATGAAACAGTAAGCCTGTCGGTGGCGGAACTGCTGACTTACACGCTGCAACTGAGCGACAACAATGCTTGCGACATCCTTTTCCACCGTCTTGTCAGTCCCCAAGAAACCGACCGCTATATCCGCAGCCTCGGTGTGACCGACTTTTCCATCCGCATGACCGAAGACGAGATGCACCAAGATTTAAGCCACTGTTACGAAAACTGGACCACTCCCCTCGCGGCAGCACGTCTGTTTGAAATTTTCCTCAACCGCCTCCCCGCAGACGGTTATCGTGCGTTTGTCAGACAGACCCTCGTCACCTGCCAAACCGGAAAAGACCGCCTCTTCCGCCCGCTGGAAAACACCGGGGCAATCATCGGACACAAAACGGGAACAGGCGACCGCAACCCCCGCGGGCAAATCATCGGAATCAACGATGCCGGGTTCGTCATCCTCCCCAACGGACAGCGATACACCATCGCCGTATTCGTAAAAGACTCGGAAGAAACACCCGAAGCCACGGCGCAAATCATAGCCGATATTTCAGAAACCGTCTACCGATACATACAACAAATAACTTTACAGAATGAGACAAAATAATCGGGCATTTTTTTTAGTTATCAACTTTTTATCGTATCTTTGCGCCCGAATTAGATCAATATAAAGTCTAACACAATTAGTTATTTACAAACAATTAATCAATTTAATGGAAAACTTAAAAGACGTAAAGCCCATTGAAGATTTCAACTGGGATGCTTATGAAAAAGGCGATTCAACAACTGCCGAAAGCAAAGAAGCACAAGAAAAGGCTTATGACAACACGCTGAACAAAGTAAGCGACCGTGAGGTAGTAGACGGCACTGTAATCGCAATGAACAAACGCGAAGTTGTAGTTAACATTGGCTACAAATCAGACGGTATCATTCCGTTGAGCGAATTCCGTTACAATCCGGATTTGAAAGTTGGCGACACAGTAGAAGTGTACATCGAAAACCAAGAAGACAAAAAAGGCCAACTGATTTTGTCTCACAAGAAAGCACGCGCTACTCGTTCTTGGGACCGCGTAAACGCTGCGCTTGAAAACGAAGAAATTATCAAGGGTTACATCAAATGCCGTACGAAGGGCGGTATGATTGTGGACGTATTCGGTATCGAAGCATTCTTGCCGGGTTCTCAAATTGATGTGAAACCTATCCGCGACTATGATGTATTCGTAGGTAAAACTATGGAATTCAAGGTTGTTAAAATCAACCAAGAATTTAAGAACGTTGTTGTTTCTCACAAAGCGCTTATCGAAGCAGAACTGGAACAACAGAAGAAAGAAATCATCAGCAAACTCGAAAAAGGTCAGGTACTGGAAGGTACTGTCAAGAATATCACATCTTACGGCGTATTCATCGACTTGGGCGGCGTAGACGGTTTGATTCATATCACCGACTTGTCATGGGGCCGCGTAAGCGATCCGCATGAAGTAGTTCAGTTGGATCAGAAGTTGAACGTTGTTATCCTTGACTTCGATGACGAAAAGAAACGTATCGCTTTGGGTCTGAAACAACTTACTCCGCATCCGTGGGATAGCCTTGACCCGAACTTGAAGGTTGGCGACCACGTGAAGGGTAAAGTAGTTGTGATGGCTGATTACGGTGCATTCATCGAAATCGCTCCGGGCGTTGAAGGTTTGATTCACGTATCAGAAATGTCATGGTCACAACACTTGCGTTCAGCTCAAGACTTCATGAAGGTAGGCGACGAAATCGAAGCTGTTATCCTGACTCTTGACCGCGAAGAACGTAAGATGTCTTTGGGTATCAAACAACTGAAACCGGATCCATGGGAAACTATCGAAGAGAAATATCCTGTTGGCTCTAAACACACCGCTAAAGTGCGTAACTTCACTAACTTCGGCGTATTCGTAGAAATCGAAGAAGGTGTTGACGGTTTGATTCACATCTCTGACCTGTCATGGACTAAGAAAATCAAACACCCGTCTGAATTCACTCAAATCGGTGCTGACATTGAAGTAGTAGTTCTGGAAATCGACAAAGAAAACCGTCGTTTGAGCCTCGGTCACAAACAGTTGGAAGAAAATCCGTGGGATGTATTCGAAACTGTATTTACAGTAGGTTCTATCCACGAAGGAACTATCATCGAAATGTTGGATAAAGGTGCTGTTGTAGCATTGCCTTACGGTGTTGAAGGTTTCGCTACTCCGAAACACTTGGTTAAAGAAGACGGAACACAAGCTCAGTTGGACGAAAAATTACCGTTCAAGGTTATCGAATTCAACAAAGATGCTAAACGTATCATCCTTTCTCACAGCCGTATCTTCGAAGATGCTGCTAAGGCAGAAGAAAAGGCAGAAAAGAAAGCTAAGAAGGCTTCTAAGAAAGAAGATACTCCGATGATTCAAAACCAAGCTGCTTCAACTACGCTGGGAGACATCGATGCTTTGGCTGCATTGAAAGAACAATTGGAAGGAAAGAAATAAATCTTCACTTCACATAATAACACAGAAAAGGCTGCTCACTGAAAGGGCAGCCTTTTTCGTTTGTATTACTCGCTGAATCTTCTTATCATTATCCGGCTATTACATGCGGAACGAACTCAGACAGATTGTCTGTTATCTCCGTACGATTCTCACGGATGCCGATTCCGCCCGGTTCGCCACCTATTACCCATGAACCTATAACAGGGTAACGCCCGGCGTAAGTGGTTGGCTTCACATATTGCTGATAAACATAAGCCCCCGTATTATAATCGCCCTCGGTTTCGGGAAGCAGGAAATGTTCCTCCCAATCGCGAATATCTACAATACTTACGTTATGCCCCTCGCGAGAGAACACCGGTTTCTTGCAGAATGTTCCCGTTTTAGGACGTGACAAGAAGCAGGGAAGCACATAGGAAGAATCCGGAAACAATTCGAATAGTGTACAGAGAATTGCTTTATTCGACATGACCAACTTCCAAATCGGCTCCAGCCATACCACGTCTGCCAGACAACCATCGGGACTTTCATCTGCCATCCATTCCCACGGATAGAGTTTAAAGCAATGCTTCACCAATTCCCCCGAAGGGTCGGTAAATTTCCCATCTTGAAGGTTAAGTGCGTTGATATCCAGCACGCGCGTGGAGAAACCGGCTTCCATTGCCGTACTGGCAAGGTATTGTAACGTACCCGTATCTTCCGATTCTTCCAATGCTCCGGCAAAATGTATGTCACTGCCTTGCGGGAAGATGTCTTTCCACGATTGTACCAACCCTTCATGGATGCCGTTATATTGGTCGAGCTCCGGGAATACATCTTCTTTCCATTGCCACTGGATGACGGAAGCCTCTAACAGCGATGTAGGAGTATCGGCATTGAATTCCAATATCTTTGGTGTCCCCTCTTCGTCAAACATGAAATCGAAACGCCCGTAAAGACTCAGTTCGTCATCATTCCACGACTGACGGATGCGCTCGATGATTTCCGGAGGAAGATTTAAAATACGCTCCATAAACTCCGGCTTCTCTTCGATGATGTATTGCGCAGCATCGCAATACATCCTGTATGCTTCTACGGTAGCCGTCTCCAAGCGTTCGGTTTCTTCAGGCGATAAACGGTAATAGGCTTCTTCACGCCAATAACTTCCGTGAAAATCAAATCCCAATGCCTCTATCTTCGTCTGGTAATCACGGCGAGGCGAAATTGATATACGCTCCATATTGCAGATACATTAAGCATGAATAGAATTTGAACGGCGCGTAGTACCAAATACATTGCCGCTCGATTTTGACGATGTACTTCTGCTGACATTCACTTTCGAAGGAGCACTGACACGCTGACCGTTAGCATCGGTCCACGAACCGGACTGCGGATAGTAATAATGCGTAGTGGTTAATCCGTTCATAGGCGAAGGCATCAGTGCCCAGCGCATCAGCATTGCATTGTAAATCCAACTGTTTCCCTGACTATCACGATATTCCTCCTTATCTTGAGGGTTTTCCGGAAGTTCCGTCTTCTGTGTACAACCGGCAAGCGTCATCAAACAGACAGCCGCTGCCAAAAAACTTTTCTTGTTCATATAATCTTTCTTTGTTCTTCTTCGGATGATATAAATTGATTAAAACACCCAGCCAATGCGGGCATTTATCGTATGCTGAAAGTAAGTAGAGTTATCCAGTATCCAGAGCGATACCACTTTATCTAACCCGCCCCAATGCAAATAACCGGTATAATTCACCCCCACTAACCAATGATCGGTCAGATGGTAGTCATAGCCTAACGACAAACCAATGGAAGTATGTACCTCTCTGCCTTTTTCCACCTCGCTAAGCAAGTTTCCGTTCCAGTCTTGCTTCGGACGATGCTCGTTACATATCAGTACGCCCAACGAGCCTTGTACATAAAGCGAATGCTGGTAAAGCTGCATAAATTCCCAACCAAAGCCCCAGTCGATACCATATTCACGCCGCTTCCAATCAAGTTTACCCCGCTGCATTTCTGAATTCAAATCCAGATAAGACAGCGTTTTGCTTCCTTGATTAGAACCAACATAGAAATCAAACAGTGCATATAGCTGACTTTTTAAATAACAACGCACTTCTCCGCCCAAGCGGTAACCGTCTTTATTATAAGGATTCTCCGGAAAGTTCTCGTAACCGCCGGATAAATTGAGGCTCCACTTTTCTTGTGCCTGAAGTGAAGCGAAACTCAACATCATAAAAAGAGCCATCACAACTTTTTTCATATCCTTTTATGTTTTCTTTCCATAATCAAAGTAGCACCTGCCCAAATATACAAACTTTTAGCTGAAACACAGGCTTACTTTCACGAGTTTAGCCGATAAAACATTGTAATTTCCGAAAAAACTTATTACTTTGCGACAATAAATCATTAACTCACGACACTTATGAAAGGCATTGTTTTAGCCGGAGGGTCGGGCACACGCCTCTACCCCATCACCAAAGGAGTATCAAAGCAGTTGCTCCCTATTTTTGACAAACCGATGATATATTACCCGATTTCGGTGTTGATGCTTGCCGGGATACGGGACATCCTGATAATCTCTACGCCGCACGACTTGCCGGGATTCCGCCGCCTGTTAGGAGACGGAAGCGATTTCGGAGTCCGCTTTGAATATGCCGAGCAGCCGTCGCCCGACGGATTGGCTCAGGCTTTCATTATCGGCGAAGAATTTATCGGCAATGATGCAGCCTGCCTTGTTTTGGGCGACAACATCTTTCACGGAAACGGTTTCACCGTCATGCTGAAAGAGGCGGTCCGCACAGCAGAGGAGGAAGGCAAGGCTACGGTGTTCGGTTATTGGGTGAGCGACCCGGAACGTTACGGAGTGGCAGAGTTCGACCGGAGCGGGAATTGTCTTTCCATCGAAGAGAAGCCTGCGCATCCGAAATCGAATTACGCCGTTACGGGACTTTATTTCTATCCGAACAAGGTGGTAGATATAGCGAAACATATCAAACCGTCTGCTCGCGGCGAGTTGGAGATAACCACTGTCAACCAGCTTTTTCTTGCCGATGGCGAACTGAAGGTGCAGACATTGGGACGAGGATTCGCGTGGCTCGACACGGGTACGCACGATTCGCTTGCCGAGGCTTCGACTTACATTGAAGTAATCGAGAAGCGTCAGGGGCTGAAAGTAGCGTGTTTGGAAGGAATCGCCTTGCGGCAAGGTTGGATTACCGAGGAGAAGATGCGTGAATTGGCGCAGCCGATGCTGAAAAACCAATACGGACAGTATCTGCTGAAAGTGATAGACGAACTGAATCGTAACCAAAAAGAATACTCAACAGAATTATAAGCTATATGGAAGTAATCAAAACTCCCATCGAGGGGGTAGTTATCATCGAACCTCGCTTGTTTAACGACGGGCGGGGATATTTCTTTGAGTCGTTTTCGCAGCGCGATTTCGACCAAAAAGTAGGCACGGTACGTTTTGTGCAGGATAATGAAAGCAAGTCGAGTTACGGCGTGTTGCGCGGACTGCATTTCCAGAAGCCTCCATACGCGCAAAGCAAACTGGTACGTGTGGTAAAAGGAGCGGTATTGGATGTGGCGGTAGACATCCGCAAGAGTTCGCCCACGTTCGGGCAGCACGTGGCGGTAGAATTGACCGAGGACAATCATCGCCAACTATTCATCCCGCATGGTTTTGCCCACGGTTTCAGCGTATTAAGCGACGAGGTCATTTTCCAATACAAATGCGATAACTTTTACGCGCCTCAAAGCGAAGGTGCCATCGCGTGGAACGACCCGGCATTGGGCATCGATTGGCGTATTCCCGCCGACAAGGTTATTCTTTCAGAGAAAGACAAGCACCATCCGCTGCTGAAAGACGCTGAATGGCTGTTTGATTGACGATACAGTCGGTTGACGAAATGCATAAACATTCCGTCAACCGACCATCTTAACCTTTATTCTTTTTATATCTTTTCTCATCGAAATAAAAATAGATACTAATCAACACCATTAATGGAAACCGAGTGTTGCCCAACACATCATAATGTGCTTTCCCAAAGTCACTATACTCAACCCAATAAACATAAACAATGAACAAAAGGGAGAGTACTATTTGTCTTAACCTTAACTTGGTTTTTACTTTCATGGCACAAATAAAAAACTGATTCACTTCGCTAAACAACTCATCACTTAGACTTATCATCTTTATATTTCCTTTCATCGAAATAAAGATAGATAGGATATAATATCATCAGTATAAACCGAATACTAGCCAACACCTCATGGTGTGCCTTTCCATAATCGCTGTATTCAACCCAAAAACAATACAAAAGAATCAAAAGGATAACCACAATACGCTTCAATCTTATCTTTGTTTTCACTTTCATGGTATCAATATTTGCTGTCCGAAAATAGCTTCGGCTTCTGTCTTAGGCTCTGAAATAGGTTCTATCAGACAGCCGTCAAGATAAAGAGCCGGTGCGGTAGCTATCTCTTGCGAAGTAGTTGCGCTTTGACTCGTAGTACAGAATTGTTGCAACTAAAAGTCATCATTAAAACAAATTACCGGGGCAAGAAATCGAACTTTTTTCATAATACTACAGATTTAGAAGTTAATAACATAGAGAAATTAGTTTTATAGCATAAAAGGAATTTCCGCCAACAGAAAAATATTCTTTACTTCAAAAGTAAAGAAACTCTTTTACATAAACAAATTTTTACTTACTTTTTTGATTTTTATTTGAGCTTATTTAATCCAATCGGTCATTAAAAATCAGCTTTCATTTTGTGCGATCAACCCTAAGTTTTATATAGGTCAGTTGTAAGGAGATTGGGAAATAAGAATTTATATTCCCTTAAAACACTACCGTTAGCGTAACTCATCCCATGCGGTAGCGTTTACCAATTCTTCCCATAGAACCGGGGCGTTCTATGGGAAGAATTTTTCAAGCTCCTCACAAAGCCGAATAAAGTAAATTGTCATCTTTAGAGCCTGTCGTCTAAATTTTGCTCAATGCCAAGTATAAACTACAAGCAACGCTCCTTCATGTTCCAAATGTTGCTCCGCTTCTTTATCCGCTCTGGTAAAGCCATGCTCTATCAATTCTTGATACGTCAAATAGTCATTTAAATAACTAAACAAATGTTTTCCATCGGTTCCAACGGGAGTTAAAAGACCCTTATACGCATTAACACTATCATTTTTAGAAAGCTGTCCATTCTCTGTATTATAGACATAATCAAACAAGAAACCGTCGTGCGAAACCATAAAAATAATATAATCTTTATACCATATAGGAGTATTTGCCCAATAGTTATAACCGTTTTCATCTATCAGTTCTAAATTCTGCCTTTGCTGTTCAGGTATTCCTTTACGAAATTTCACTTCAATTTGCCTTACCGAATCTTTCCCCGCAAAGAGATACAAATTATCTGAGGAAGCCGAAGTAAACACAACTCCTTGCTCCGATGACGTAAAATAACAAGGTCTGCCGATAAAGTCGAACTGTCCTTCTTTATACTCAAATAGTTTATTCAGCACATTCAACTCCTTGTCAGTTATAAAAATTTTATATTTATCTTGTTTTATATTCGGAGTTCCATCTTTATACGGTATATAGGCAAATATGAAATTTCCATCCGGTAATATCTCCATATCCCATACTACAAACGGAAGATTTAACGTACGCTCGTACTGCCCATTTTTCCCATTGTAGACCAAAACTTTATGCCGATAATTGTCTACTACGTAAATAAAAGAACTGTCCACAGCAAAACTTTTTATCTCCAAGTATTCTTTCGGTCCACCTCCCCGGCTCGCCAGCACAAACTTCAAATGACCTTTCGCATCGTATGCCACAATTTTCCCGGCACGGAAGTCAGCCAAATAAAACAGACCATTTCGGACTACAAATTTATCAACCCCGTATAACATCGCATCCGCTTTGTCTTCCAATGGAAGAAAAGTAATGCTGTCAATATAATGCCGCAACAAAGTATCAGCATTCTCTATATCTAAATTCCAGACCTTTTCGGTTTGCGTAATAGCTTTCTTTTCTTTTACACAGGCCGAAACCAACAATAATAATGTAACAAACACCAAACCTTTCATTATACTTAATCGTAGTTTTTTAATGTAGCATTTTTCAAGATAAGTCAATCTTCTGCCTATTTTTAGCGACTTGTTTAAATTGACAAAATGAAAAAAGGCGACAAGGTAAAAAATCTTATCGCCTTATATCTTTACCAATCAATTAGTTAAGACTATTAATTCGTTCTTTTCATCTTCAGTTCGTAGAGGTCGTTCCGTCGGTCGCGCAGGTTACGCACACTGCCATACGTATGCAGCTCGCTCAGCAAATCCAAGTCTACGTCTGAAACCAGAATCATTTCGGTGTTCGGAGTGGCCTCCGCACGGCGTCCGTCGGTGGGGAAAGCAAAATCGCACGGCGTAAACACTCCCGACTGGGCGTACTGGATATCCATGTTATGCACGCGCGGAAGGTTGCCCACGCTACCGGCTATCACCACAAAACATTCGTTTTCGATGGCACGCGCCTGCGCACAAACCCTTACGCGCGAATAACCGTTCTGCGTATCGGTAAGGAAAGGAACGAAAAGGATTTGCATCCCTTGATCTGCCATCAGGCGCGACAGTTCGGGGAACTCCACGTCGTAACAAATCAGCACACCGATTTTCGCACAGTCGGTATCGAAGGTTTGCACACGCTTTCCGCCGCTCAGTCCCCAACTCTTTACTTCATCGGGCGTTACATGGATTTTTTCGTACATCTCATACGTTCCATCACGGCGACAGAGGAAACCTACGTTATAAAGCGCATTGTCTTCTTTCTTCACATACGGCATACTGCCGGTGATGATGTTGATGTTATGTTTGATGGCAAGGGCGATGAAGCGGTCTCTCACCTCCTCGGTGTACTGCGCCAGCGCACGGATGGATTGCGCCTCGCCCATGTCGTTGAATTTCGCCATCAGCGGAGCGTTGAAGTATTCGGGGAACAATACGAAGTCGCTTTTGTAACCGGACACGGCATCGATGAAGAACTCAACCTGTTCGAACACGTCGTCAAGCGTTTTATACGAACGCATCTGCCACTGAACCAACCCTACACGCACCGTCGTCTTGCGGTCGACGTAAGAATCCGTAGGCGGCTGATAGTAGATGTTATCCCACTGGAGCAGCGTGGCACAATGTTTTGACTCTTCATCGTTGGGCAGGTAATTGCGCATCACACGGCGCACGTGGAAATCGTTCGAAAGCTGGAAGGTAAGCACGGGGTCGTAAATCTCGCGCGAACGCACCTTTTCAATGTATTCCTTCGGGCGCATCTTGTCGGCATACTTGTAGTAGTTCGGGATTCGCCCGCCAAACATGATGGCTTTCAGGTTGAGCTTTTCGCACAGCTCTTTACGATACTCATACATACGACGTGCCAAACGCAGCCCACGGTATTCGGGATGAATGAACACCTCGATGCCATACAGGATGTTTCCTTTCGGGTTATGCGTGTTAAAAGTTTCGTTTCCGGTAACTTTCGCATAGGTATGGTCGCCCTTCACCATGTCATAATCTACGATGATAGACAGCGCGCAGCCTACGATTTTGTCATCTACCACGGTTACTATCTGACCTTCGGGGAAGATGGTTATCAGCTTTTTGATTTGTTCTTTCGTCCAAAACACATCTTTATCGGCATACACGCGCGTAAACGATTGGGAAAGTTGTGCATAATCCTCCATCTGAAGATTGCGCAACTCTACCTTATTAATCTTATGTATCGGTTCCATAATGTTTTATTTGTTTGCTATTCGGATGCAAATGTATAAATTAAATCAACACCATATACCCGCAAATAAAAAAACTGTTCCCCGGCTCACGCCGGAGAACAGCCACAACACAAACACAAAATAAAACACGACAAAACTACTATGCAATCAGCACCCTCCGTCCCTGTTTTACAGGGACAGAAAGCATTAGCCTATATTCACATACGTGCGAATGCTCTAAATGCGCTGCATGATACTAACGTTTTGATAAACGTTTTTGTTCAACTATTCTTTAATTTTTTACATTACTCCTGTTTCGCGCAAGTGTAACTGCCAGTTCCATGCCGAGCGTAAAGTCTCTTCGATAGGAGTTTCGGCTTTCCAACCCAGCTCTTCGTTTGCGTATGTGGGGTCTGCCCACACCTGCTCGATATCTCCTGCACGGCGACCCACAATCTGATAATTCAGTTTCACTCCCGTTGCAGCCTCGAAAGCCTTAATCAGCTCAAGCACAGAGAGTCCGCGACCCGTACCAATATTGAATACCTCGACCTTGCTCTTCTGCTTATCTTCCAAGATACGGTTCATCGCCGTAACGTGTGCTTTAGCCAAATCTACTACATAAATATAGTCGCGGATGCAAGAACCGTCGGGTGTATTATAGTCATCGCCAAACACGCTCAGTTTTTCGCGGATACCCATTGCAGTCTGAGTAAGATACGGAATCAGATTTTGAGGAACTCCGTTCGGCAGTTCACCAATCAACGCCGTAGGATGTGCGCCTATCGGATTAAAGTAACGCAACAGGATAGCCTGAACCGGAACTCCCGAAGCAATCGTATCATGGATAATTTCCTCATTGATTTGTTTCGTGTTTCCATAAGGAGATTCAGCTTTCTTAATCGGAGCCTCTTCGGTTACCGGAAGTTTGTCCGGCTGTCCGTAAACGGTACATGAAGAAGAGAAGATAATGCCTTTCACTTCATGTTTCGGCATCAATTCCAACAAGTTAATCAGTGAAACAATATTATTCCGATAATACAGCAAAGGTTTCTGAACCGACTCACCAACTGCTTTACTTGCTGCAAAATGAATAATACCTTTAATTCCCGGATATTTGGCAAATACGCCATCCAACGCTGCATAATCCAAACAGTCTACTTTTTCAAAAGCCGGACGGATTCCGGTGATTTGTTCGATATGGTCAACTACATCGGCGCGGGAATTTGAAAGATTATCTACAATAACAACTTCATAACCACTATTTTGTAGTTCAACGACAGTGTGTGAACCGATATATCCGGTTCCTCCTGTAACCAAAATTCTCTCTTTCATAATTTTAAGGTATTTTCTATTAAAGTAAAAATGTTTTCTTTGGAACAAAAATACGCATAATAATTGAGAATATTGTATTCCGACAGTTTAAAATAATAAAACAAGCTGTTACAAAAACAGGCTTTTCGAACGGACACGGATAACTTTAGTTCCTGAAAGAACGTGCCGTCGTCTTCTTCAAGACAAGTCATAAAAAAGCCCGTCGCTTCATTTGAAGGACGGGCTCACTATTTTTCTAAAAAAATCTGACTTTATAAAATCAGCATCAGAAATACAGATAACGATTATCTACCACACCTGCGTTCTGATACAAATCATTGATCAGCTGTCGTGCTACAATGTTTGCAGCTGTATTTGACAGGGTTTCTTCTTCTTTCTTTGCATCAAATTCTTCTGTGCCATTCTCTTTGCCGTAAACCTGAATCATATAGACTCCTGCATTGCCTTTGATAGGAGCGCTGGTCTGGTTTACCGCTGTTTTTGCAGCTACTGCGCTAACTGCCTGTTCGCTTCTTCCGGTAGCGGCAATGTAAGCCGATGCAGAGAAGGTTACATGTTTTACCGTATCGCTGACAGCATCTTTCATTTCTTTTACTTGAGCAACAGAATTAAAGTTTTTCATTTCGCCCATTATCTTTTCAGCTTTCTTGTCGCGACGGATTTCATCTTTCAACATGTCTGCTACACGGTTGATGTTGCGATAACCGGCTTTGTTTACTCTTTCAAGAGCTACTACCATCAGGTGGTCGTTTTCTCCACATTCATACAAAGGAGATACTTCACCCGGTTTAGCATCGAACACCCATTTCAAAGCTTCGCGAGTAGATTTTATACCGCCTACATTATGTTCTGCACTTGAGAAATCCGAACGCGGAATCAATGAGTAACCACTTTCTTCTACATTCTTTTCAAGCGACTCCAATGTAGTATTTTGAGCTACAAACTGGCTGAACTTGTTATATGCAGCGTTATAAGTTTCTTTGCTGAATTCAACCGGACGTTTTACTACTGCCACTTTATATTTAGGCTGCATACTCTTCTTATTCATTACCTGAAGAATCAAGCGTCCCTGTCCGATTTCAAGATTAGCAAGTTCGTTTACCGGCTGCGAAATCAATGTGCTGACATATTTGGCATTTTCTGCGTCTAAATCCGCACCTTCCCAGCTACGTGCGCTTATCCAAGCTGCTTCACCCGGCTGGCCGTAAATTTTTGCCACTTCAGCAAAGTCGGCTCCGCCTTTCAGTGCATTATAAATACTGTCTGCCAATGTTTTTGTTTTGTCTATCGTTTCGCTATATACCTGAATCTGGCGTACTTGAATTGAATCGGGGGCCGTAGTCTTGGCGATAATCTTGAAAGTATTGTAAGAATCGTCAGACTGATTGTAATACGGACCATACACTTCATTAACTGAAGCCGAATCCAAGCGTGCAGCTACATCCAACGGCAATACAGACTTGTTTACCGGAATATCTGAATAATTTACAGAAGAACCGTTAGCACGAACAAATGCTGCATAATCGGAGTTTGTTTCTGACAACTGATTGCTGGCAGTTGTTACTTCTTCCAACACAGCCTGACGGTCGGCATCCGACGGAACTACGTGTACGTCAATGTAACGGATGTCACGGGTTTCAACCAACTGTTTGAACTGTTCTTTCTTTTCGTTATACAGTGCTTTTACTTCATCATCGGTTATCTGAATCGTAGAATCATTAATAGAAGTATAAGGAACTCCGGCAAGTAACATATCGCTTTGTTCTGTACGTGACTTGAAAGCATCTTCTGCCGAAACAGGATTTGAAATCAAAGATTTTACGATTAAGTTCTGATATTTTTCAGCCAATGTAGATTGTGCCAGTGTTTTTTCCACAAACTGCCAGAATGTACCTAATTTCTGATAGTATTCTACATACTGAGCAGGCATTTGACTTTTGCCTAAGTTTGCATAATCTACCAAGAATTTTTTCAGCATATCCTTATCAAAAGCTCCGGTTTGGGGATTACGGAACGGGGTTTGAGCCAACAGCGGATGAGTACCTTCATCGATGATAGCCTGAATTTCTGCCTTCGTAACCGTCAAGCCTAATTTTTCGGCCTGTGCTGCGATAAGCTGATTTTCTACATACGTTCTCCATACTTGGTCTTTCACGCCGGTTAGTTGTTCGTCAGACAAAGAGTTCAAACCGCTTGTAAGTTTATACACTTCGCTGAGTTCTTCCACCATTTTCTGATAATCTTGGGCGGATAGTGATTCACCGTTTACCTCTCCAACGTTCTGCGCTCCCTGATGCGGTTGGAGTATCTTCCAAGCATCGCCTGCTATAAAGGCAAAAAGGGCGAGACCAATTACAATGACCAATAAAGGTCCTTTGCTTCTGATTGTTTGTAAAGTTGCCATTTAAAGTTATTATTTTTTGTTTATTGTTTTTTATTAGTTTGCACTTTAGCGCACGAAGATACAAAAAATGCCGTTCAGTCACTATCTTTATGCCGAAAAAAACGTTTATTTCTCGATTTTCAGTTTAACAAGTTCGATTTTTGTTGCTGTAACCTTGATTATTGTAAACTTAAACTTGCCGCCGACAAGTATTACTTCATGGACTTTCGGGAAACTTTGATATTCATTCAGTATCAGTCCGCCCACGGTTTGGTATTCATCGCTTTCGGGCAAATCCAAATCAAATTCTTCATTCGCTTTTTCTATTTCCAACCTGCCTGATAAAATATATTCGTCCGGCCCTATGGCTTTCGCTATGTTCGAGTTTGTATCGTGTTCATCTTCAATGTCACCCAATATTTCCTCCATCAAATCTTCCATAGAAACAACTCCCGACGTACCGCCAAACTCATCAACAACCACAGCCAACGAACGATTCTTCTGCAAAAAAAGCTGCATTAACTTGTGGGCGCTCATCGTTTCCGGCACAATGGGAATCGGACGTATACTTTTATGCCAATCGCTCTGATTCTTAAACAAATCGGATGAATGTATATAACCTATTATCTGGTCTATGCTCCCTTTATATACGATTACCTTACTGATGCCGTGCGCTATAAAAGCATTCTTCAGTTCATCTAATTCCACATCCATATCAACCGCAATAATCTCGGTACGAGGAACCATGCAATCGCGTATTTTGACATTCGAAAAATCAAGTACGTTTTGAAATATTTTTATTTCAGGGTCGATTTCATCGTCATTGGCAGAATTATCTATACTACTTTGAATAAGGTAATCTAAATCGATCTTCGTGAAAGCCTTTTCAGAATGTTCTCTATCCACCCTCACACCAACAAGCCGCAATACGCCTGCTGACAATCGAGCGGACAAGCGACTGACCGGATAAAGTATCAGGTAACAAAAATAAGCAGGCAATGCACAAACCCGAAGCATCACCTCCGGATTGATTTTAAATAAGATTTTGGGCAAGAACTCTCCGGTAATCAGAATCAGACAAGCAGCAATGAGAATTTCAACAATAAGCATCACCGCATCGTTTGTAACGATTCCTGCCAAGAAATAGTTTTCGAGAATTTGCGCCACTAAAAAGCCGTAAATAACAAGTGCAATGCTATTGCCCACCAACATGGTGGAAATAAAATCATTAGGATTACGATAAAAAACAGATAAAATTTTCCCCGATAACCCTTTTCCCTTCCCCATTTCAAAACGCAATTTGTTGGAAGAAATAAAAGCAATCTCCATGCCTGAGAAGAAAGCTGAAAAAACTATGGATATAATTAATTGTGTAACAAATTCCATCATCGCATATTTTATACTAACCTACGGCAGCCGTATCAGTAGGGGCAGTATCTTCCACGGTAAAAATACCGGCATTATTAAATATCTGGTACTCGGTCATTTCTTGGTTCGATTCAAATCCATAACCGGTAAGTATTCTTTCGGGCTGTTCGATACGGATAAACTTATCGGAATATATCTTTTCCCTATCCTGATCCCAATACATCAGTTCCGTATCAAACTTATCTCCGCGCTGACTTTGTATATGTACGTTTCCACGCAGCTCCCATATTTTTTTCTGCTCGTAATAATACGCCGTATCTGCCTTGATGCTGGCGTCTACATGGAAAAGAGTATCGAATTTCTCCAAATAAACACCCTTTTCAAATGCCCAGAAAGGTGGATTCCGCTTACTATACACCAACCATTCTTCCGTAACAATCTTATAACGTATCATACCGGAGTCTGACACCCAGCTCGTCACACCTAAAGTACGCATATCCGGCAGAGAGTCATCTTCATTGATTGCCTCAGCCATGTTTTTATCCTTGCCTCCACAACCCGGCAAAAAAAGAAGCATAACAGCCGCCCATACAGCGACTGTTATGCTAATTATTCCTCTATACAGATTAATCTGTCTTTCTGACATAAGTTATCTGATGGTTGTTGTTTCGCCTATCCAGCCACCAATGGTCACAGAATTACCTTTCTTTAATCCCAAGAAGAACAAATCTTCGTCACCGGGAGTGTGGGCAGAATAAGTATTAATCAGTTTTTGTGCCTCTTCCGCTACGCTGGGATCAACACTTTTCGCACGCTGCAATTTATCGATGGCAGCAAAATAAGTACATTTGTTCAATGCCGGTTCGTCCGTCCAGTTAGGGCTTGACGCATACATCTGAGCAATCAGAATATATGCCTTACCGCAATCATTCTTAAACGAAATAGCCTTATTAGCATATTGTTTTGCCTTGCTCAACTGTTTTTTACTGAACATAACCATCGCAGCACTGTAACAATAATCGGCTTTCTTTGCCACATCTTGTTCCAGATTGATTGCTTCGTCAAAGTAAGTTATACTCTTGTCGATATCACCCTTTTTGAAATACATATAACCGCAACCCGCTGCCGTAGCCGCTGTAGGTTCAATGGCATGAGCAGCTTCAGAAGCAGCGAAATAAGCCTCTTCTTCAGTACATTTCAGCAACTGCATAACCGTAATCACCTGTTTCAGGTAATCCAAATTTGTTTTGTTCTGTTCTACTTTCGGACCATAAATGGCTTGCAGGTTTCCACATGTAGCCGCTCCGCTGTTAATGAAATAAGCGTCTACATTATCTTTTGCGGTTTTAAGCAACTGCTGGTCTCTTTTCTTGGTAGCCTTCTTATAAGCCTCATCGGCATACGATGATGCCGTCAGATAATCTTGGATAAACTGTTCTTTATGTGCATTGTCAACTTTCAGTTTCCGAGATGATATATCCATCAAGTCTTGAAACATAAAATAGTCTGAATTAGCTTTTTCCAAATCCACGGCTTCTTTTACCATTTCATAGGCTTTGTTTACATCTGCATTTGCACCAGAAAAAACAATATAATCATGAGCTTTCATGCCAAGTATCGATCCTTTGGTAGCCGGAGTTTTAACCAACTTGTTCAACTGGTCAAGATACTTGATACGCTGATCATGAACAGCCATCAATTCATCAAGATACGCCTTTTGTTGCGCTCCATCTTTCGATGCGGCAATCAATGCACGTAAAATCTTAGCTCCGTTAGTATACGTACTTACCTGAGCCACGGGAGCTTCGGTAAATACTGCTTTCCACGGCTTATAAGCATCTTGGAAATTATCAGTCTTTACATATTCGCTGTAAATACTGATATTCTGCAGACAACGGACACTATCTTCTCCATGTCCAAATCTGGAACCGTCTTCCACTCCTTTTTGAGCAAAAGAAGCTGTTGCACCGAATGACAGCACACACAGCATTGTAAACATCTTCATTTTCATCGTATATAAGATTTATTGTTCATTGGGCCTTTTATAGTTTAATTCACTCTCCATTTCATAAACCAGCGTTCGTTAAACGTCAGCCCCAATTTAATAACAAAACGGTTTTCTGAAAGCATTCCCGTAACAGAGGGCTTTACACGAACATACTGTCCTGTAATACTAAGGATGCTGTTACGTTGATACAACTGCAACGGCAAACCAAATCCTGCACTCACGCCAAACTCTGTCGCGCCGTCAATCATGTTTCCCTGATAAGGCACTTTCACATACGGGGTAGAATAATATGCACCTACCCGGTATTTCATACGAGCCAAATAGCTGCGTCCGATTTCGTTGGGCAAATATTCCGCGCCGAACGCCACTTTCGAACGGTCTTTATACATACCGGTCCGATTGTTATATTTTACGCTGCTCCATTTCTGCAAAGTATAATCAACTTCTACCGTCAACTTCTTTGAGTAGTTCCAAGCCAATCCACCTCCGAAAACATGTGGGATTCCATATCCGTCACGTGCGTAAGACTCGCTGGATTGCAACACAACATAACTATCTGTGGTTCCGCTGCTTGTTGTTTCCTCCGATCTTCCTATCACCTGCGTTCCATACGTATCGGTACAGTTCAACTGATGCCCCATACTGTAAGCAAGTCCCAGCGTCAGGCTGTTGTTCTTATTGATCTGATGCGTGTATTGCAAACCAAAATCAGCCTTATAGCTTTTTACCGACAGCGTATTGTATACCACCGTACGGTCACCTCCATTACTCGGAATCGCGGCAGACTGATAATCAAACGTTCCATACAGATAGCTGATATTAGCTCCTATCGAAAGGTTATCCAATATTTTAAAGCCTAAGCCTCCCAATATCTGCTGTGTACCTCCCTCGCCAAAAAAGGTATTGGTATTTGTAACCCCGCCGCTGTTTTCTATCTCCGCCGAACGGCTGAAGCTATACCCTACCGTAGAATAAGGTATATAACCTACCGCAATGGCCAAGCGTGGATGCAGACGAAACTGGGCTGCGATATAATCAAAACTTGAATTTTTAGCATTCGATTTAACACCCGCCTCCTGATAGTTAGAACTTTTCAGGGTCATACCCACGTCGAACATAAATGACAGAGAATCAACCGACGTATACGACGCCGGATTCATCGGGTTAATATGTTCACTGGTACGGAGGGCATAACCTACACCTCCCATCGCTGCATTGTTGGTAAATACCATATCCGACAAGTCGCCTAATCCATACCGCGTATAAGGAGAATTCGTACTTGGAGAAGAATCAGAGCTTTGCGCACCGGCGGTAAGAACCCCGGCAGCAAACAACGCGCTGATGAGTGCTCTATTTCTTAACATTATAATTCAATATTCTGTTTAAACCTTTTAATACTAAAAATCTATCTGCAAATATGATACTTTTTAAGTTTGTATCAAAAGAAAATTTATCTCCGCCAGTTAAAAAAACCAAAAGATCGGGATATTTCTTTTGCATGAGCGTAATATAGCCTGCTATTTCAAACTCCATACCTTTGATTACGCCCGAACGTATCGCCGTTTCGGTATCATATCCAAACTCCGGCGTATCGCCATTTCGTTCTATCAGGGGGAGTTTGTCGCAACAAGCATTCAGCGTTTTAAAGCGAGTGTAAATGCCGGGAGAGATATTGCCTCCCCAGTATTGTCCTTGCGCGTCGATAAACTCATAAGTAAGTGCAGTACCGGCATCAATGACCAGCAAGTTTTTGCCCGGGCATAAATAATTGGCTCCCACAACGGCTGCCAGCCGATCCATGCCAAGCGTTTGAGGGGTTTTATAGAAATTACGAATAGGTACGGGGGTTCGATAGTCTAATTCCATGATATCGAAATTCACGCTTTTCAACTGCCTCCTAATCGTATTACTAAGCGTAATCACCGAAGCAATGATACCTCTTTCTATATGGTATTTATGGCAGAGCATGGAAAGCCAATCTAAAGAATGATTGGAACCGCGCAAAACTTCCACGACTTCATCACCATCGAACACGGCCAACTTTGCCACCGTATTACCTATATCTATTACTAAATTCACGGTCTTCGTTTGTTTTTATCGTGCAAAGTAACGGAAAAAATAGATATAAAACAAATAAGTTTCTGCCGACCTTTTATTTCTACCCACAGAATCTTGGATTTCTACCCAAACAACCAAGGTTTTCTATGAGCAGCATAGCCCATTCACTGCGTTAGAATAAAAAAGCGAGCCGTCCGCCCTTCGCAAGGCAGACGGCTCCAATCATACTACCGCAAAACTAAAAGAGGATTTTAGTTTTAAAGAAAAATTCACTAAACTATATTGTAACCTAAAGCAAATAACTCATTATCAAAGTGTATAACCGGTCCAGCCGAAATCAAGGGTACAGCCGGTGTTTCCGTCTTCAACGGTTACGGTGGCAGTACATTCGCCACGGTTTACGCTGTTGGTTTCATTTTCGGTTGTAACGCTTATCGTGGTTTCGTTAGCAGCAGTACCATTTCCGTCGGTCAGGTCAACCAAGTCGCTAATTAGTCCTGCACCTTTTACCAGCGCATTGGTAACCGTAGCCGTTGCTCCGCGACGAATCTTGATAGCATCCTGCATTTCACCATCGGTACTCAGGTTTTCGATAGTCATGTTTTCGATACGGAAATTCGACTGCGGAGTGTGTCCCGGATAATCACCGTCCAAGTTACCGTCGGCTTCCACGCCACGCGGGTCTTCTTCTGTGCTGACAAAACCGTCTTCCCATCTTCCGTAGCAATCTTTCAGTGTTCCGCTATATCCTTGCGTAAAGTCGAACATATCGTCATCGCAGTTCACAGCCAACAGTCCGGTTACGTTTACCGTACCGCCAAAGAATTCGATGGCATCATCTGCTCCATTTGCCACATAGATGTTTTCAATCGTAGTACCGCTTCCCACACCGTTCAGGGTCAATCCGTTATGTTCGATGTCAGAGCTTGAGCGTGCTCCGGTGTAAAGCAGTCTCACGTATTTCAACGAACCTGAATTGTCTTCAGCATCCGTACCGCCATACATTTGGTCATTATCTACCTCGGCAGCCGCAGTAGTTCCTGCACTTGCTCCGGAGATAGGTGCTCTACCGTTGATAATCAAGCCACCCCAATAACCTGCTTCGGCAGCCGACTCGTCATCGACGGTAAACGTAATGGGAGCTTCTTCCGTACCTTCAGCCATGATTCGTCCGCCTTGAGCCACCAACAGATAGCTGGCAAAACCTTTCGTAGCGCGAAGCGTAGTTCCGGCAGGAATTGTAAGTGTAGCACCGTCATTAACAATCACCGAACCCGAAATAATGTATTCGGTACTTGCGTTCAGCGTCATATCCTCGTCGATGCTTGCCGGCAAAGTTTCAGTAGCCGGAGTTTCAGTTGTTCCTGAGAAAGCATATCCTGTCCATGCGAAAGCAGACTGGTCAGCACCCGTATTTCCTGCTTCTACCTGTATGCCGTCGTAAGCCGAGCCTTCCGGAGTGTGGACTTCCGAACCCGTAATCGCCGCAGCAAGCTGATTTGTTACGCTCATGACCGTAGCTTCCGCAGCAGCTCCGTTTCCGTCGGTCACGTCAATAAAGTCTGCCACTACACCGTTTCCGGTAACCAACGCATTTTCGATGGTAGCCGTAGCGCCGCGACGCACTTTGATAGCGTCTTGCATTTCCTGACCGGTAGCATACGTAGCGATGGTCATGTTCTGGATGTGGAAATTCGACTGCGGAGTATGTCCCGGATAATCACCGTCCAAGTTACCGTCGGCTTCTACCCCGCGCGGGTCTTCTTCCGTGCTGGTGAATCCTTCTTCCCATACGCCATAGCAGTTATCCAGTGTTCCGCTATACCCCTGCGTAAAGTCGAACATATCATCGTCGCAGTTTACAGCCAACACATTGCTTACATTTACCGTACCTCCGAAAAACTCGATGGCATCGTCAGCACCCTCAGATATGTAAACATTGTTGATGGTTGTTCCGCTACCCACACCGTTCAATGTCAATCCATTGTGTTCGATATCGGCACTTGAGCGAGCTCCGGTGTACAACAATTCTACATATTGTATCGTACCGCTATTATCGGCAGCATCTGTACCTCCATACATCTGGTCATTGTCAACTTCGGCAGCCGCAGTAGTTCCTGCACTTTCGCCTGAAATAGGTGCTCTACCGTTGATAATCAAGCCACCCCAGTAGCCCGGTTCTGCACTCGCCTCATCGTCTACCGTAAATATAATCGGGTTTCCAGCCGTTCCGTTTGCATTGATTGTACCACCCTGAGCCACGATAATGTATTTATCAAAACCTTTTTGAGCCCGAATCGTAGTTCCGGCAGGGATATTAAGCGTAGCTCCATCGGGCACGGTCAGCGTACCTGTCAGGATATATTCTTTCGTAGCATCCAAATCAAGCGTCCCTTCTACCGAGCCGCTCAGCTCAACAGTCTCAACGGTAGCATCGCCGCCTCCTCCACCTCCGTTGGCGGGTTCGTTATCGTCACTACAAGAAGTCAAAACAGGCGCGCTCATCAATGCAGCAAACGCCATAGCTGTCATAAATAACTTTTTCATCTGATTAATAATTTGGGTTTAAAAAAGCATTATAATTTCTTCATTCTTAAAATTCATACGTTACGCCGAGGCTCAATTCCATTCCTTTGCGATATTTACTCAGAATTACTTCCTCGTTGGTATCATTTCCGGTGCGAGTAAGCTGGCGGGCAGAATTAAGCAGGTTGCGTGCTTTCAGTGAAAGTCCGAAGTGATTTCCTATCTTTGCCGATGCCACAAAGTCGAGTGTCGGGATTCCGTTTTCTATGATGTCTTGGAAACCTTCGGTACCGATGGTGTAAATGCGGTCACTGAAGTAATTAAACACCAACGTGGTTGTAAGGTCGCATTTCTTTTTCTGCAAACGATAACTCAAATCAGCATTCACAATCCACGGCGCAGCACCTTCTAACTGAGAGCCCGTAGGGTCGGTAGCCAAAGGCACTTTGGCATGAGTATAGGTATAAGAGCCATTCAAGCCGAAAGACAGCTTGTTTACCCCGTCAGTTATCTGGCGCGAAAACAAGTCTTTCCGGAACTCGATTTCTGCACCTGCCACCGTTGCGTGGTCGGCAATATTTTCATAAGAAAGGAAACCTCCGGCACTGGCTATTTCAATGCGCGAAATTGGGTTTTTAATGTATTTATAGAATCCGCCCACCGACAGCAGTTCGCTGTTCGAGAGATAAAAATCCCATTTCAAATCCACATTATAGTTGTCGGAAGGTTTCAAATCGGGATTACCCTGACTCTTGAAACTGACGCTGACATAACGGAAAGGAGATATTTCTTTAGCCTGAGGCAAGGTGTATGTTTTGCTGGCTGCCAGACGGAGCGCATGTTTATCATTAAAATTATAGCGCAAATTCAGGCTGGGCAGTACATAGTTTTTATCAATGCTCCGTTCGCCCTGTGTTCCTCCGCGATTCACATTATAGTTTACATCTATATTTACGTTGTCATACTTTACACCGACGTTTGCCACCAGTCCGTGGGTCAGCTGGTAAGTAGCTTCTACGTATGCCGAATGGATATTTTTGTTCACTCCATACTCGTCGACATTCTTATCTTGAGTAAAAACACCGTCGTCGAGGTTTGTCTGGTTATAATATTCATCGAATGACAAATCTGATATATCAAAAGGCAAACGGCGCACTACCGACAAGTCGTATTCGGTTGCCGAAAAACTATCATCGACCAAGCGTCCCATGTATCCAAAACTGATGTTCGATAATTGGTCGTATTTATCCGGGAGCTTATAAGTCAGTCCGGCACGCAAGTTAATGTCATCCTCATGCAGTTCAGAGAAATAACGTTGCTGCACACCCGTACCGCGCATCGGGACATAGCCTTCGTCTGTCTTAACCAGATTATTAATTCTACGGTCCGGCTCAAGTCCTTTTATCTTATTATAAGATACACCGGCATCCAAGTTCCAACGAGGCGACAGTTCCCATTGCGTTCTCAGCTGATTGACAAACAACAGGTTGTCGTTCGCCTGCTGACGACGCATGAAGCCCTCGTAGGTATCAGACGACTGATAATCGGCATCCATACCCAAATAATCGCCCACCGACTCACGCGAGGCATGTACCATCATGAAGTTATATTGTATGTGGTGTTTGTTGTTGTGCCGGTAACCCAAATCTGCCATCACAATCTGCGATGTCTCTACGTTTGATATCTCGCCCTGCATATCTTGCGACAAATCGCCGGAAGTAATCGAATTACGCACCTCCTCATCGTAGTAAGAATAGTTTTTATTGTGATTTGCAACAAGATAGAACGAGAAAGGATTATCGCCCAGCATGATTTCTTTTCCGCCCGACAGCGTGTAACTCTGATTAACCGGCGCACTCTTGCGCGAGGGATCCAACTTATTACGGAAACCGTACACGCCCAAATCGTCTCCCGGCTGTTTGCTGTCGGCAAATCCGAAAGCATTCACACCGTCCATCTTCATAAAATCTGACGACACGACATTTGTGTTTACACCTCCCGAAACGCTTGCATTCAGTTCGCCCATTCCTACCAGTTCTTTCGAAGAGATATTGATATTGGCTCCGCCCACATCAGACAACATACCTCCCCCAAAGGTTTTATTGACATCTACCGACTGGATAATATCGGTCGAGAAAAAGTCCAACGCAATGTTTTTATATTCCGGGTCTTCCGAAGGAATCGGGAATCGGTTCAGCGTGGTAATATTATAACGGTCGCCCAACCCGCGTACAAACACATTCTTAACACCTTCTTGTTTTGAAATACCCGAAATCTTTGTCACAGCTCCTTGTGCATCGCCTACCCCTTTACGGGAAAGCTCTCTCGCTCCTACCGACTGGATGGCCACCACCGATTTTTTCTGTTCCATCAGCGTAACACTTTCCGATTCGCGGTTCGCTTTTGCCACAACAGTTACGTCTGATAGCATCTGTGCATCCGAATGTAACTCAAAGTCGAGCGTAGTCACTTGGCTGTTTTCTATTTTAATCTGCCGTTTAACAACGGTCTTATAACCCACATATTTAATTTCTATATCATAAATTCCATCTTCCACGCCTGAAAGCTGAAAATTACCATCTATATCCGTCACGGCACCAATGCTACTACCAACAATCCGCACGGTAGCTCCAATCAAAGGTTCTTTCGACTCATAATCTTTAACACGTCCTCTTACATTTACATTCAAATCTGCGGCAAACAGGTCTGTTGCAATGACCGACATAAACGCCGCAGCTCCAATCCATAGTTTTGCTTTCTTCATCTGAAACAGGTCTTTTGTTTTCGGTAGCAAAAGTCTACTTTTCCGGTTACACAAAAACAACAACCCCGTGAAAAGAGGGATACAGCCAAGTTACAATGCAATTAACGATGTTACAATAGCAAAACAATCATGAAGATACAGTTAAGAAATAGAAGAAAGAATTACAGATTTCATATTTTTTCGTATATTCGCAATATACTGCTATCAAACAAACTATAATTATATACTTTCTATGAAAAACACTTTACATGGTTGGATTACTTTCTGAATTACGCCCCTACCACCGCCATCACAAAAATAACTATCCCCGTAATGGCTATCAACGGCAGCCACGACATGCAAGTGCTGCCCACGAGCAACCTGACCGTCATTAAAGGATTATTGAAAAGCAAAAACGAGAAAAACTTCTTTAAAGAATATCCGGAACTGAACCATCTGTTCCAGCATTGTAAACTTAACAATGCGCTGGATTATTACAAGATAGAGGAAACATGTTCGCCCGAAGTGCTTTCAGATATCGCAAATTGGATAAACAGTTTATAATCAAACAATTCCATTGAGCTGTTCATCGAAAAAAATTCATGCGGTAGAATGTCCTTACTCATGCGGTAGTTTTCCCTTACACTACCGCATAAGTAAGGAGGTTCTATTCGTAGCGTTTGAAGAGGGGGCTTGATGCGACTCAAGGTATTTTTATTATCAATTTTTATACACAAAATTTGCACATTCCAAACCAACCATTTATATTTGCAACATTGACCGCCGTAGGAATGGCAACACAATAATTATATATATGAATCATAGCTTCGTTCATAATTCAAAGAATCTACATGCAATGCGTGAAGGAGGAATATAGGCTGTTCCGCCCTACTCTTTTTTTACATTGCACGATGTTCTTTGAATCATTGAACAGCCCCGGCAATTCATGGGTTTAGTGTGACCTTATGAATCATGGCAGCCGGAAAGCCGGGCATCTTTTCTGCCCCGATGAGTCTTGACGACGCATCGTTCATTAGTACGCATTCCGTTCGGAATGCTTTTTTATTCACCTAAAACATTTGAAGCTATGACAACAAACCATGATTCTTTTACTTACAAAGGTTATTCTTACCTTATTCCTGCCTGCTGCAACAGTAATCCCACCATCCGTTTTTCAGGATTTAAATTAGAATCAGGCGAGCAGTCTTTTTCGGGAAGCGAACATGAAGAACGGATGTTTATCGTTTCGGATGCTGACAATGATTGCAGACTCTCTATCCGAATGGACGAAACCGACTGCGGGGATGACTTAAACGCTACTTACGAGGTAACATTCCACATTTACCGTGTAGGAGAAGAGTTGCCCGTGCTGACGGTTACCGAAGCGATGCAAACCGGATATTACTTTGAAGCCAAGTTTCCGCCACTGACACAGCCATTGGATGCAGGAGCTTATTTTTTACTGTTTGATGCGGCTTTAGAGGATAACGACCTGACACTTGAATGGCAGGACGGACGATTGTTTCTTCCGTTCTTTATCCTGAAAAGCAGAGACAAGTCGACACTTCCTGCCGTTGAAACAGCGAAAGCCGTCCGCCCGCAAGATGAATGCCGGACGCAGGGTTATACTTCGGGAGCGTTGCGATTGCAGCTCCAACTGGCTCACCCCATCCGGGAAATGCACGAACTGACCGCCATTTGTTATACCGAAGACTGGGAGTTTGTAGCTTGCGACAAACGGCTGGTCACCCCTCGTAAATGCTCCCAAACGACACGGCATTTTTGTTTCCGCTGGAGCAAAATCTGGATGGCGGGACGCTATACGGCTATCCTGATGTATAACCGCGAACCGTTTGCCGCCATCGATTTCAGCTATCAGGGTAAAACGGTTACCCCCTGCACGTGTCGTCCTCTTTCTGCTCAGGATGTCGCTTATCATGTTGCCAAAAATAATCGGGCAACGGACGGCAACACGCCGGAGTTATTACATAAATGTATCGGTCTCGCCCGGTTGACTCCTTACCTGACCAACCTGTTGCGCATAAGCGAATACAACCGGTTTTGCGAAAATCAACAGTTGGCGGCACTGAAAGTAAATCCTTACGTGAGCATCAGCTCACTGACTACTTTTCGCGCCAAGCAAGTAGCTTTCTGCCTTCCCAAACTGTCGGGATACCAGATAAGCGAATATAAACAAACAGACTGTGCCCAATGGGTGAAGGACGAGGCACCGGAAAGCCTGTTGGAATCGCGCAAGGAAGTTGCTTTTACGCTGTACAACGTCGGAATCCTCTGCCCCGAAAAAGGAGCCAGATGTTTGGCAGCCTTAGAGAGTGCCGTAAAAGAAACCGGTGTGTATTGGGCACTGACCCTTTGCGGCACTGCGGATGAAATCAAACGCCTATTCGCCATCTCCCCCACCTTAGAGCAGTATGTCTGTCCGGAATACCGCATCCAAATCGGGCTTCCATCAGCAGCCGAAGTGGTTCACCTCATGCAAGACCAATTAGGTGAAGCAGGTATCTCGTTGGATTCCGAAGCCGAAAACCGGCTGGCGTTGCAGGTTTACCGCCATATTGACAACATCAACACATGGACACAAAAGGAGATGCGGTGTTTCGTCATGCAAGGAATGGTAAAACAGCTCAGGCAGCGCATTTATACGCATTTCATAAACGGTAAGGAAATAAAGCAAAGCAACTTGGGGGTATTAAGCGCAGCAGACATATCGCTGGATGCATGGTTAGCCAACCGAAAAGAATATGCTTTTCACGGAAACTGTACCGACATCGAACAGTCATTCGCTGAAAGCATGAACCGACTAAACGAAATGGTAGGCCTCCAATCGTTGAAAGATACACTCTCTGCCATTTTCTGCCGGATACGTTTTAACGAACACCGCAGCCGGCTGGGACTTCCTGCCGAAGCGCACGGTGCTTACCACTTTATTTTTACGGGAAATCCCGGAACGGGGAAAACTACCGTGGCACAACTGCTGGGGAAGGTATTCCACGCACTGGGCATCCTGTCGAAAGGCGAAGTCATTACCACCGGACGCAACGAACTGGTAGGAACTTACATCGGTCAGACGGAAGAGAAGGTAAACAAGCTGTTGGAACGCGCACGGGGGAACATACTCTTTATCGACGAGGCTTATAATCT
>ULPL01011459.1_pt1 | contig 46808 bp, 38 predicted proteins | sample 1953481 | NCBI WGS metagenome assembly ULPL01 (sample SAMEA4835628, study PRJEB28245) | human gut metagenome | biome: gut microbiome; material: fecal sample | place: Denmark | collected 2008 | reverse complement strand
GAGGAACACCTTTTGCGTCAAGAAAGGCAGGCTGTCTGAGCGCAGCGAGTTCCTGCCTTTTAGCAAAAGGTGCTCCGGAGTAGCCCCGGAGGTTCAGCCCTTGACTTTTTCTTTTGGTACCTTTTCTTTTGTGTCAAGGCAAAAGAAAAGTACACACGTTCTCATTTCATTTTCAACTCCTCCCGCAGGAACTTCGGCGTATATCCCTTGCCGCTCATCGCCACTTCCTCGGGCGTGCCGCAGGACAGAACCTCTCCCCCGCCCTTGCCGCCTTCGGGACCCATGTCGATGATGTAGTCCGCCATCTTGATGACGTCCAGATTATGCTCGATGACAATCACCGTATTGCCCTTGTCCACCAGACGTTCGAGCACCTTCATCAACACGCGGATATCCTCGAAATGGAGGCCGGTCGTCGGTTCGTCCAGGATATAGAGTGTCTTGCCCGTATCGCGCTTGGACAGCTCCGTAGCCAGCTTGACACGCTGGCTCTCGCCGCCGGAGAGCGTGGTGCTGGACTGTCCCAGCTTGATATAACCCAGACCCACGTCCTGGATGACCTTGATCTTGTTCAATATCTGCGGCACGTTCTCGAAGAACTCCACCGCCCGGTTGATGGTCATGTCGAGCACGTCGGCTATGGACTTGCCCTTATAGCGCACCTCCAGTGTCTCGCGGTTGTAGCGTTTGCCGTGACACACCTCGCACGGCACGTACACATCCGGCAGGAAGTTCATCTCGATGGTCTTGTAACCGTTGCCCTGACAGGCCTCGCAACGGCCTCCGCTCACGTTGAACGAGAAACGTCCGGGCTTGTAGCCGCGTATCTTCGCTTCAGGCAGCCCCACGAACAGGTTGCGGATGTCGCTGAACACGCCCGTATAGGTGGCCGGATTGGATCGCGGTGTGCGTCCCAGGGGCGACTGGTCCACGTTCACCACCTTGTCGATGTACTCCAGTCCCTCGATGCTGTCATAGGGCAGCGGGTCCTGCAACGAGCGGTAGAACTTCTGCGACAGGATGGGTTGCAGCGTTTCGTTGATGAGGGTCGACTTGCCGCTGCCCGACACGCCCGTCACGCAGATGAGCTTGCCCAGCGGAAACTCCACATCGACATTCTTCAGGTTGTTGCCCCGGGCTCCTCGCAGCCACAGGCTGTGTCCGTTGCCCTTCCGGCGCTCCTTGGGCACCTCGATGGCCTGTTCGCCGTTCAGGTATTGCGAAGTCAGCGTATGCGTCTGCAGCATCTCCCGCGGCGTGCCGGCAAACACCACATTTCCTCCTAGCCTTCCGGCCTTCGGACCCATGTCTATCACATAGTCGGCCGCCAGCATCATATCCTTGTCGTGCTCCACCACAATCACCGTGTTGCCGATGTCCCTCAGCTCCTTCAGCGAATGGATCAGGCGCAGGTTGTCGCGCTGGTGCAGTCCGATGCTCGGCTCGTCCAGGATGTACAGCACGTTCACCAGCTGCGACCCGATCTGGGTGGCCAGGCGGATGCGCTGGCTCTCACCGCCCGACAGGCTCACCGAACTGCGGTCCAGCGACAGGTAGTCCAGTCCCACGTCCAGCAGGAACTTCAGCCGGGTGCGTATTTCCTTCAATATCTCTGCGGCTATCTGCCGTTGCTTGTTGCTCAGATGCTCCTCCACCTGCGACAGCCATTCGTACAGCTCGCTGATGTCCATCGTGGCCAGCTGCTGGATGTTCTTGTCATGGATGCGGTAGGACAAGGCCTCGCGGTTCAGCTTGGCTCCGTGACACTCGGGACAGGTGGCGGTGCGGGCAAACTGCTCGGCCCACTTCTGTGCCGTGGCCGAAGCGTCGCGGTCCTGCAGCATCTGGATGTATTTCACCACGCCTTCGTACGTCACGAAGTAGTCCGACGACGTACCCACCAGCTGGCTCTTGATCTTCAGCCGTTCGTCCGAGCCGTAGAGTATTTCGTCTATCGCCTCGTCGGGCAGTTCCTTGACGGGTGTCTTCAGGTTGGCGTCATACTTCTCCAGCAACGCCTCTATCTGCCAGAATATCATGCTGTTCTTGTACTTGCCCAGCGGAACCACCGCTCCGTTGTACACCGACAGCTCGCGGTCGGGAATCACCTTGTCGATGTCTATCTGGTTCACCACGCCCAGCCCCTTGCACTTGGGGCAGGCACCTTGCGGAGAGTTGAACGAGAAGTTGTGCGGCGCCGGTTCCTTGTACGACAGGCCCGTCACGGGGCACATCAGCCGCTTGCTGTAGTGGCGTACGCTTTCCGTCTGCGCGTCCAGTATCATCATCAGTCCGTCGCCCTGGCGCATGGCCGTAGCCACGCTGTTTTTCAGCCGGGTGTCGTCCTTGTCGGCCACCACCAGCTTGTCGATGACCACCTCCACGTCGTGGTTCTTGTAGCGGTCCAGCTTCATGCCCGGCAGGGCCTCCTTCAGCTCGCCGTCCACCCGCACGTACAGGTAGCCCTTCTTCCTCACCTGCTCGAACAGCTCCTTGTAGTGTCCCTTTCGGTTGCGCACCAGCGGAGCCAGCAGGTAGATGCGCCTGCCCTTGTAGTCCTTCAGGATCAGGTCCAGAATCTGTTCTTCGGTGTACTTCACCATCTTCTCGCCGCTCAGGTACGAGTAGGCCTCCCCGGCCCTTGCATAGAGCAGACGCAGGAAGTCATAAATCTCGGTCGTGGTACCCACCGTCGACCGCGGGTTCTTGTTCGTTGTCTTCTGTTCGATGGAGATCACCGGGCTCAGTCCCGTAATCTTGTCCACGTCCGGCCGTTCCAGGTTGCCCAGGAAGTTGCGTGCATAGGCCGAGAACGTCTCGATGTAGCGGCGCTGCCCTTCGGCAAAGAGCGTGTCGAACGCCAGCGACGATTTTCCGCTGCCGCTCAGGCCGGTAATCACCGTCAGGCTGTTCCGCGGAATCTGCACGTCGATGTTCTTCAGGTTGTGCACCCGTGCGCCATAGACGTTGATATATTCGTTTTCTTCTGTTTGTTGCATATCTTCGGCATTTTTTCAAATCGCAAAAATAAGGGTTTCTCGGCGAAAAACAGCCGCTCCGGCGTTTTTTTCGGATTTCACGGGGTGAATATTATTTCTTAACTCAAACCTTTGGATGAAATGCGACATTATTGCTACCTTTGCAGCTACTTTGGGAATAATTTAATTGTAGAAACCAAACGGACCGAATCGAATGAAAGCATTAAAACGCACCGTCTTTTCCCTGTTGCTGGCCGCCACGTGGGGCCTGAACCTCTTTGCACAGGAGAACCAGACCTATTTTCTGCATACCATTGAGAAAGGGCAAAGCCTCTATTCCATCGCCAGCATGTACGGCGTCAGCCAGGCCGACATCGTCCGCCTGAACCCCGGCAGCGATGAAAAGATATACGTCGGACGCACCCTGCGCATCCCGCGTCAGGAAGAAAGCCGGACCCAGGAAACCTACCACACCATCGTCGCCGGAGAAACGCTCTACCGCCTCAGTGTGAACTACGGCATCAGCGTACAGGCCATCTGCGCCGCCAACCCCGGTCTCGATGCCCAGAACTTCCGTACCGGCCAGGTCATCCGCATTCCGGCCAAGACCGATGACAATACCCTGACCACGTCTGCCCCGACCTCCCAGCCGCAGCAGTCCCGGGAACTCCGTCCCAACTGCCGCGACATGCACAAGGTGAAGCGCAAGGAGACGGTCTACAGCATCAGCCGCGAATACGGCATCACCGAAGCCGAACTCATTGCCGCCAACCCCGAACTGAAAGGCGACAACAAGCTCAAGCGCGGCAGCTTCCTCTGCATCCCCTATCCCAAAGAGACTTCCGTGCCTTCCACTCCGGCTCCGCAGGCCGCTCCCAGCAACGACGAGCTCTTCCGGGAGAACAGCGGTGAGGCCCGTCAGTACAAGACCCTCAAGGCAGCCGTCATCCTGCCCATCCTGCCCGAAGGTGCCCAGCGCAACGAGTCGTCCCGCATGGTGGAATACTACGAAGGCTTCCTCATGGCCGTCGACAGCCTGAAGCGTTCCGGTGTGTCCGTCGACCTCTATACCTACAATTCCGGTCCCGAAAAGGCCTCCCTGCAGAGCATTCTGGCCCGTCGCGAGATGCAGGACGTCCACATCATCTTCGGTCCGCTCTACCAGGAGCACATCGCTCCGCTGGCCGAGTTTGCCAAGAAGAAAGGCATTCGCCTCGTCATCCCCTTCACGTCGAAGGACAACTCCGTGTTCCGCAATCCCTATATCTATCAGGTCAACACGCCGCAGTCCTACCTCTATTCCGAAGTCTACGACCACTTCACCCGCATTTTCCGCCGTCCCAATGTCATCTTCATCGACACCCGTGACAGCGGCCGCAAGGAGAAGGCCGAGTTCATCCAGGGCCTGAAGGACGAGCTGAAGAGCCGTTCCATCCCGATGGTTACCCTGAGCGATACCGTCACCTCTCCGTCACTCGGTGCCGCCCTGCGCCCCGGTTACGAGAACATCTTCATTCCGACGTCGGGCAGCAATGTGGCGCTCATCAAGCTGCTTCCGCAGCTCTCCCTCACCGTACGCCAGCATCCCGAGGCCGAATGCCGTCTCTTCGGCTACCCCGAATGGCAGACCTATACCAAAGACCATCTCGAGTCGTTCTTCGAACTCGACACCTATATCTACTCGTCGTTCTACACCAACAACCTGCTCCCCACGGCCGTCAGCTTCACCAACAGCTACCGCCGCTGGTATGGCAAGGACATGGAAGAACGCTATCCCAAGTACGGCATGCTGGGCTTCGACACCGGCTACTACTTCCTCAAGGGCCTGTCCCGCTACGGTTCCGAGTTCGAAGAAAGCCTCTCCGGCTTCCAGACCGTTCCCATCCAGACCGGCTTCAAGTTCCAGCGCGTCAACAACTGGGGCGGCTTCATCAACCGCAAGGTATTCTTCGTCCGCTTCTCCAGGGAGTACGAGGTGGTCAAGCTGGACTTTGATTGATAGAGAAATGAGAATGGAAAATTGAGCATGGAACGTTACCGCATGAAACTGAAAACCCTACTTCCCGCCACCCTGCTGCTGTCCGCCCTGGCTGCTCCCCTGCATGCCCAGATGGGCGAACAACGCTATAACTTCACCGTCGGCATCAACGGCGGCGTCAACCTCAACAGCGTCAGCTTCTCGCCCAGCATCCAGCAGAAGAACCTGATGGGCCCCACAGGCGGCATCACGCTGCGCTACGTGTCCGAGCGTTTCTTCCGCATGATCTGCGGCGTACAGCTCGAGGTCAACTATTCGCAGCACGGCTGGGACGAATACTACCAGGACTATCCCGAACTGCAATACACCCGCAAGATGAACTATGTCGAACTGCCCTTCCTGGCCCACCTGGCTTTCGGTAAGGAAGGCTACGGCATGCAGTTCTTCATCAACGCCGGCCCCCAGATAGGCTTCTTCCTCAACGAAAGCCACACCCAGAGCGGTCCGTGGGAAGACTTCTCCGGTATCACCGTCGAGCAGCACGACATGCCTGTCGAGAACAAGTTCGATTACGGCATCACCGCCGGAGTCGGTGTCGAGCTCCGCACCAAGGTCGGCCATTTCCAGGTCGAAGGACGCTACTACTACGCCCTCTCCGACTTCTACCACACCACGAAGAAAGACTACTTTGCCCGTGCCGCCCACGGCGTCATCGGCATCAAGATGGCCTACCTGTTCGACATCACCAAGTGACCTCTTTGCCGGGGGAGATACTGCTTTCCCCCGACAAAAAAATATTCAGGCACGGATTACGCGGAATGTTCACATCGACCTCCTTTCGGTCAGTGTATTCGCGTAAACCGTGCCTGAAAACGTTATAGGCACGCCTTCTGTCGCCTCTTAGCGCGAAGGACGCAGTCTGTCGGCCGCCTTCACCATCACCTCGTCCCGGTAGATGGCACGGAAAGCCAGATAATTCAAAATAATGCACACGGCAGGCAGACACAAGGCCCATCCCACCTGAAAGCCCGTCACGTCCAGACGACCTTTCAAAACATACCAGAATACGCCGAACACCACGTAATACCCGATCAGCAGCACACTGTTGAAGATGGTCATACGCACCTGCAACATGCGGTTGCGGAACAGGAAGATGGTGCCGAACGCCACGATGGCACTCAGCAGCAGGAGGCCGAAGAGACCCCATGTCGACTGAAAGCCACCGTCGGCCAGCGTCACGCCCAGCGGCTTGAACGCCAGCGTATTCACTCCGTCGGCAGCGATAAAGTGTCCGGCAGGCAGGCACATGGCCACTACCAGCAGCACCGTCACTACCAGGAGGTATACCGATTGGATGCGCTGTATCATTACTGCAGTTTTTCTTTTTCCTTGGCCGGATTGCGGTAGTACACCTTTCCTTCGATGTATTCCTGCGTGGCAATCAACGTCGGTTTCGGAAGTTTCTCATAATAGCGCGAAATCTCTATCTGCTCACGGTTCTCGAACACCTCTTCCAGGTTGTCGTTGTAGGAAGCAAATTCAGCCAGCTTCTTCGACAGATCGTTCTTGATTTCCACACTGATCTGGTTGGCTCGCTTGCCGATGATAGCCACTGTTTCATAGATGTTGCCCGTGTCTTCACACAGCTCCATCAAGTCGCGTGTTACGGTTGTTGTAGGAGCATTGGTTTTTCTGTAATCCATAAATTTCTATCTGATTATATATTTAAGTTTCTAATTTAATCTCCCTTTAGTAGTTAAGAAGTTACAGAAGTTATCACTTCGCTGCGCTCCGTTAGAAGTTAAGCCAATAGTCCAGCAAAAGGAAACCGGTTGTCTTTCTATCGGCCTTTAACTTCTTAGCCCGCTCTGCGGGCGATTAACCCCTTCAGTTCTTTAACTCCTGTATATTAAAGTCACTCTTCTGTTTCTTCTGCATTCTCTTCGTCCGTACCGCCTTCGCCAAGCACATTCTGCGCTTTCTGGAAAATGCGGTCAGCCTCCTTGATGTATTTGCTTTCCGGAAATTCGTTCTTGAAAGCATAATACTCGTCTATCGTTTCGCGGTAGCGTTCCGGCTTTCTCTCGTCCACGCTATAGAAGGCCAGCTCATATTTGGCCCGCAGGATCAGGATGGACAGGTCTTCACGCAGATTGGTGTACGGATAGTCGTTCAGGGCATTCTGTGCCGTGATGACGCACGACTGGTAGTTGTTGCCCATGTAGTTGCCCAGGTTGTAATACAGCTTGGCAGACAGATATTCCTTCATCACCAGCTTGTCCTGCAGTTCGAAGATCATCTTCTGTGCTTCCTCCCGTTTGGGGCTCTGCGAATAGTATTCCAAGAACAGTTGCAGTTCCTCGATGGCCTTGTACGTGCTGGTCTGGTCCAGACGCGGCTCGGGCGTATCCAGGAACAGTGCCTTTCCTGCATGGAAGCGGGCCAGTTCCGCATACGTACCTCTCGGATAAACCTGATAATATTGGATGAAAGTCTGGGCAGCCGTCTGATAGTCACCGTCGTTGTAGTAGCACATACCCAGCATGTAGAGCGATTCTTCCGCGTTGGGCGTACCTTTCAGGATGGCAATCAGCTCGTTCAGCAACGTAGCGGCACGGGTGTACTGTCCCTTGGCGAAGTACGATTTGGCAGCCTCGTACTTGTATTCGTAATCCGTGCTCTTCAGCAGCTTGTTATATTCTCCGCACGATGTCAGCCCCATTGCTGCTGCCAGCAGAGCTATGATAAGAGTTCTCTTTTTCATTCGCTAGTTTACAAATAATGCGCAAAGATAGGGCTTCGCCACGAATTACACAACGTTCCGAAGCTTAATTTTTTCAAAAAGAAAGAGAGGGGGATGTCTCAAAATAAAGGTATCTGCGACTCTCCTCCTTCTGGAAGGAGGAGTACCCGCCAGGGGGAGGTGGTAGGTGAATACATAACGCATTGATTGATAATCTCTCGCGAAGACCTACCACCCCGCCCTTTGGGCACCCCTCCTTCCAGAAGGAGGGGAGTGAAATGGACTCCCCTCATGTTGACACATCCCCGCTCACCGCTCCCCATCACAGCTTATACAGCTCATTGGCCGCCAGCAGTTCCACGCGGTGCTCCTTCAGCACACGCAGGCAGTTTTCCATGTCTGTCGGCCGTATCACCACATTGGCATGGTCTCCGTTGGCAAAGGAATACATGTATTCAATGAACACCCCTTCGTCCGACAGGAACTGCAGCACCTTGGCCAGCGCACCGGGGATATTGGGACAGCTGATACCCACCACGTCGTTCACATTCACGGCAAAGTGATGTTCCTTCAGCAGCTGGTAAGCCTTCTCCGGTTCCGACACCACCCCTCTCAGAATGCCGAAATCCGCATTCTCGGCTATACTCAAGGCCGACAGGTTGATTCCTCCCTCAGCCAATACCCGGGTCACCTCCGTCAGGCGTCCCGACTTGTTCTCCAAAAAGATTGAAAGTTGTTTTGCTATCATGTTTTTTAATTGAGAATTGAGAATTGAAAATTGAAAATTGAAGAATGACAATTACCTACCATTTAATATTTGATATTTGATATCTGATATTTAATATTTTATATTTGCTCAAAGCTTCCTCTTGTCTATCACCCTCTTCGCCTTGCCCGTGCTGCGTTCGATGCTGCGCGGTTCCACCAGCTTCACGTCCACGCTCAGGCCCAGTACGCTTTGCAGGCGGGCGGTCAGGCGCTTCTTCATCGCTATCATCTTGTTGATTTCGTCCGAGTAGAATTCCGGTCTCACCTCCACCTGCAGCTCCATGGTGTCCGTATTGTTCTTGCGGTCCACCGTCAGCAGGTAGTGCGGTTCAAATTCCGGCATCTCCAGCATCACCGACTCAATCTGTGTCGGGAATACGTTCACGCCGCGAATAATCAGCATGTCGTCGCTGCGTCCCAGGATGCGGTCCATCCTCACCAGCGTTCTTCCGCAGGCGCAAGTCTCGTAGTGCAGGGCCGTCAGGTCCTTCGTGCGGTAGCGCAGCAGGGGCATTCCCTCCTTCGTCAGGTGTGTGAACACCAGTTCGCCCGTCTGTCCCGGCTCCAGCGGCTGCAGCGTCTTCGGATCCACAATCTCCGGGAAGAAGTGGTCCTCGTTCAGGTGCGTCCCGTGCTGGCACTCACATTCGTAGCCCACGCCCGGACCTGCCACTTCGCTCAGTCCGTAGATGTCATATGCCTTGATGCCCAGCTTCGCCTCGATGTCGTGGCGCATCTCCTCCGTCCAGGGCTCCGCCCCGAAGGCTCCTATCCTCAGCTTGAATTCCTCGCGCGGCAGTCCCGAGTCGCGGATGGCGTCCGCCAGATACAGCGCGTACGACGGCGTGCAGCACAGCACCGTCGCCCCGAAGTCGTGCATCAGCGTGATCTGTTTCTCCGTATTTCCGCTGGACATCGGGATCACCGACGCCCCGATGTTCTCCGCGCCCGCATGCGCTCCCAGTCCGCCCGTAAACAGTCCGTAGCCGTACGACACCTGGAAGATGTCCGTTTGGTCCGCTCCGTAGGCCGTGAAGGCCCTCGACAGGCATTCCTTCCACACCGACAGGTCCTTGCGCGTATAGCCCACCACCGTCGGTTTTCCCGTGGTGCCTGACGACGCGTGGATGCGTACAATCTGGCTCATGGGTACGGCACACAGCCCGAAGGGATAGTTGTCCCTCAGGTCCAGTTTCGTGGTGAACGGCAGCTTCACGATGTCGTCTATGCTGTTGATGTCATCCGGAGTCACGTCCATTTCCTGCATCTTCCTGCGGTAGAAGGGCGTGTCGTGGTACACCCGCTCCACCGTTTTCTTCAGCCGGATGCCCTGTAGCTTGCGCAGGCTCTCCCGGTCCATGCATTCGATGCTCTCATTCCAAACCTTGTTTTTCATACTTGTTGTTTTTCATGTGGTTATTTATTTGGATTCTCTACCCGCAAATTAAACGAATTGTTTCCAAATCCGCAAATATTCTTTCCATATATCTATATATTATTTGTTGCACGAAAACAAGATGCAGCTCATTTCATTGATAAAAATAAGCGGACTTATTTTGTATTGCTTTCACCTTTTCCTATTTTTGCATACGTTTTCTATAGACCGAATTCACCGTGAACAAGTTCCAGCTCACCTCCGACTACCAGCCTACGGGCGACCAGCCCGAAGCCATCCGCCAGCTCACCGACGGCATCCGCCAGGGCCTGCCTGCCCAGACGCTGCTCGGTGTCACCGGCTCGGGAAAGACCTTCACCATCGCCAACGTCATCGCCAACATCAACAAGCCCACGCTCATCCTGAGCCACAACAAGACGCTGGCCGCCCAGCTCTACAGCGAGTTCAAGGGCTTCTTCCCGCAGAACGCCGTGGAGTACTACGTGTCCTACTACGACTACTACCAGCCCGAGGCCTACATCCCTTCGTCGGATACCTACATCGAGAAGGACCTGTCCATCAACGGTGAAATCGACAAGCTCCGCCTGGCGGCCACCTCGGCCCTGCTCAGCGGACGCAAGGATGTGGTGGTGGTCTCCTCCGTGTCCTGCATCTACGGCATGGGCAACCCGGCCGACTTCTACAACAACTCCATCGATATCACCTGCGGCAAGGCTTTCAGCCGCAATGTCTTTCTCCGCCGCCTGGTGGACTGCCTCTACGTGCGCAACGACCTGGAACTGAACCGCGGCAACTTCCGCGTCAAGGGCGACACGGTGGACATCTTCCTGGCCTACGACGACAACCTCCTGCGCGTCACCTTCTGGGGCGACGAGGTGGACAGCATCGAGGAGGTGGACCCCGTCTCGGGTGTCACCCTCGGCCGCTTCGACGACTACCGCATCTACCCCGCCAACCTCTTCATGACCACCAAGGAGAACACCCTCCGCGCCATCCACGAGATTGAGGACGACCTCCACCGCCAGGTCGAGTTCTTCGAGAGCGAAGGCCGCTTCCTCGAAGCCAAGCGCCTGAACGAGCGCGTCACCTACGACCTCGAGATGATCCGCGAGCTGGGCCACTGCGCCGGCATCGAGAACTACTCCCGCTACTTCGACGGCCGTCCCGCCGGGTCGCGTCCCTACTGCCTGCTCGACTTCTTCCCCAAGGACTTCCTCCTGGTGGTCGACGAGAGCCACGTCACCATCCCGCAGATCCGGGCCATGTATGGCGGCGACCGCGCCCGCAAGGAGAACCTCGTCGAGTACGGCTTCCGCCTGCCTGCCGCCCGCGACAACCGTCCGCTCACCTTCGACGAGTTCGAAGCCCTGACGCCGCAGACCATTTACGTCAGCGCCACGCCCGCCGACTACGAGCTGGTGCGTTCCGAAGGCATTGTCGTCGACCAGGTCATCCGCCCCACCGGCCTGCTCGACCCTCCCATCGAGGTGCGCCCCACCCACAACCAGATCGACGACCTCATGGAGGAAATCCAGCTGCGCATCGAGCGCGGCGAGCGCACCCTCGTCACCACCCTCACCAAGCGCATGGCCGAGGAGCTCACCGAGTTCCTCCTCAACCACGGGGTCCGCTGCAACTACATCCACAGCGACGTCGACACCCTGGAGCGTGTCCAGATCATGTCCGACCTGCGCGAAGGCGTCTACGACGTCCTGGTGGGCGTCAACCTCCTGCGCGAGGGCCTCGACCTGCCCGAAGTGTCCCTCGTGGCCATCCTCGACGCCGACAAGGAAGGCTTTCTCCGCTCCCACCGCTCGCTCACGCAGACCGCCGGACGTGCCGCCCGCAACGTCAACGGCCTCGTCATCATGTATGCCGACCACGTCACCGAGAGCATGCGCCTCACCATCGAGGAGACCCGCCGCCGCCGCGAGAAGCAGATCCGCTACAACGAAGAACACGGCATCACGCCCCGCCAGATCCGCAAGGCCCTCAACCTCAACCCGCTGACGGCCACCGCTGCCGCCGCCTCGGGCAACGCCCCGGCCGACCGTCCGTCCGCTCCCCGTCCCTACGTCGAGCCCGAACCGTCCCGCCTCGTGGCCGCCGACCCCGTCACCCTCCACATGTCGCCCGACGAGCTCCGCCGCAGCATCGAGCGCACCCGCCGCCTCATGCAGCAGGCCGCCAAAGACCTCGACTTCCTCCAGGCCGCCCAGTACCGCGACGAGCTGCTCAAGATGGAGGCGATGCTGCCCGGAAAAAATTGAACTGTCATAAAACCGTAACATTACAAGTTTTTTTTGATTTATTCGAAAAAAAGAACAATCCCTGCGTGCAATCAACCCAAAAAACGCTACCTTTGCCGCGTTTTAAATTTTCAATTGCTAAAAAATAAAAGAGTTATTTTTATTCAAAAATTGTATGAAAACAAACATTTTGCAGAAAGCCATTTTAGGGATTGGTTGTATAAGCGCCATTGGCTTCACAGCTTGCGTGGACGACAGCTACGATTTAAACAATGTAGACATGACAGTTACCGTTGGCGGTAATCTTACCTTGCCGGCCAGCAATACGGATGTCATCACCCTGAAGAAAATCTTCGACTTGGACGACAACAGCATCATTCAGGCCGATGAAAATGGAAATTATTCTTTGATCAAATCCGGAAATCCTACTCACACGACCGTCCAGGTATCTCCAGTCAACATTGACGGAAGTGACATTCAGATTGAAAAGGCCGATTGCCGGCTGAATTTCCCCTATGAGCCGAGTGTTGCCGGTGCGATGGCTACCGAGCAGCCTTTCCATGAGGTCACCTCTTTTAATATATCGAAAAACGACGTTACAGCCGACCTCGTTCAGCTCAACAACGCCTATTTCACGATGGATTCCCAACTGCTTCTCTCCTTGACGGACGATACCAACGTAGAAGAACTGGTCATCCGAAAAGGGTTCCAGATGATTTTTCCGGAATACATGACGTTGGCCACCACAGATACAGATATCTGTGAAATCAGGGATTCCCACATCCTTACATTCACAACGGACGTTCCCGTAAGCCGTACAAGCGGGAAATCCTTCGACCTGCGGATTGCCTATATGGACTTCTCCGGTCATCCCGACCAGGGTCTGGTCAGTCCGGGCAACTTCAGCATCAGCGACCAGATCACCGTCGACGGTGAGGCCACCATCTCCACTGCCAGTTTCGATGGCGGCAACAGCGTTTCGCTCAGTCTGGTGTCCGGCATCGAGATCCGGAACATCAGCCTGACCCAAGTCAATGCCGTCGTCAATCCTCAGGTCAGCCTTTCCATTGACCCCATCACGATTGACAATCTTCCCGATTTCCTGCAGGACGACGAAGTCAGAATTCACATGACAGATCCCCGCATCCTGTTCAAGGTCACCAACGAAAGCCCGGCCGACATCAATTTCATGGGTACCATGACCGGCATCAAGAACGGTACGGCCATCAGCACCGTTTCCTTGGGTAGCGACACCGACAATTCCGGACGCATCCTCATTCCTGCCCATGCCACCGACTATGTCATCTGCATCCATCAGTCAGCCGATGCCACCGGCATCCAGGCCGACAGCTATGTCACCGTGCCCAACCTGAACGACATCATCGAACAGATACCGGACGAAATCCGCATCGAAGACATCACCGCCACTGCCATACAGCAGCCTGTCGACATTGAGATCGGCAAAGACTTCCAGGTAGATTCCCATTACGAGTTCAATGCGCCCCTCCAGTTCAACGAAGGCAGCCGGATCATCTACCGCGACACCATGGACGGATGGGCCGGAGACATCGAGAAGCTGGACATGAGCCAGGCCGAAATCACTTTGGAAGCCCTCAACAAGATACCTTTGGACATGAAGATGACCGTCGAAGCCATTGACAAGCAGGGCCAGCCGCTTACCGATGTCACGGCAGAAGTTACCGGAACCATTGCTGCCGGCAATGGCGACAGCGAGACAAGTTCCGCCCTCACCATCCGGCTGAAGTCGGAAAACGGAGGCTTGAAGAAGCTGGACGGTCTGAGCTACCGCGTGGAGGCAGCCGCCTCTTCCGCCGCACAGGGCATCACGCTGAACGAGAACCAGACGCTCCAGCTCACCAATATTGTCCTGAAGGTAACGGACGGCATCACGATAGACATGAATTAACAACCACTTACACATACTGAACAATTACCGATATGAAAAAATATATTATTTGCATTATTATAGCCATCACGGCCGGCCTGAATGCCAAGGTTTCGGCCCAAGGTCTGAATTCGGGTTATTTCACTGACGGCTACACATTTGCCCACCAGCTCAATCCGGCTTTCGACAACGACCACAACTATTTCAGCATTCCCGTTTTAGGCAACATCAATATAGGTACCCGTGGCAACGTCGGCCTGGGCAGCTTCCTCTTTCCTTACAAGAACGGCCAGCTCACGACGTTCATGAACAGCAGTGTCAGCGCAGAAGAGTTTCTCGGAGGTCTGAAAGACAACAACCGCATCGGCGCTTCCGTCAACCTCTCCTTCCTCTCTGCCGGTTTCAAGGCCTGGGGCGGCTTCAACACCATTGACATCGGCCTGCGTTCCAACACCTATGCCAATCTGCCTTACGAGCTGTTCGAGTTCATGAAGCTGGGGCAGCAAGGCGCCTCTTCCACATACGACCTGCAGGACCTGGGCATCAACTCAAGCAATTACATTGAGATTGCCCTGGGCCATTCCCGCAACATCGGCGACAAGCTTCGCGTAGGTGCCAAAGTCAAGTTCCTGCTGGGCGGAGCCTATGTCGACGTCAAGATGAACGACATGAGCGTAACGCTGGCCGAAGACAAATGGATGGTAAAGGCCAATGGCGAGATGAATGCCGCGCTCAAGGGTCTCAGCATCCCCACCAAGGCCGAGAGCGGCAAGGAGACCAGCGCCGACAGCCAGAAGGACCTGGTCGACTGGAACAACATCGAAGTGAACAACCCCGGTCTGACCGGCTTCGGTCTGGCCGTCGATTTGGGTGCCACCTACAAAGTCATGGACAACCTGACCGTTTCGGCTGCTCTCAAGGACTTTGGCTTCATCAATTGGAGCAACAACACCCAGGCCTCTACCGCCAATTCTTCCTGGGAGTTCAACGGTTTCCAGAACATTGCCGTCGACTCCGAGATGGGCGATGACGACCCCAATTCCCTCAACAGCCAGCTGGACCGCCTCACCGATGACCTGGAAGACTTCGCCAGCTTCCACCGCCAGTCTGCCGGCGGCAGCCTGACCCGCATGTTGTCGGCCACGCTGAACCTGGGCGTCGAATATGCCCTGCCCATGTACAAGCGGCTGTCTTTCGGTCTGCTGTCCTCCACCCGCTTCAACGGGCCCTACACGCTGGCCGAAGGCCGCCTGTCAGCCAACATAGCTCCGCTCAGCTGGTTCTCTGCCGGCATCAACGGTGCCGTTTCCAATGTCGGTTCCTCCATGGGTTGGATTGTCAATTTCCATCCCAAAGGCTTTAACCTGTTCGTCGGCATGGACCAGTTGATTGGAAAAGTCAGCAAGCAGTACATCCCCATCAACCACATGAACAGCAATGTCAGCCTGGGCTTCAACGTCGCGTTCTGATGCAGCTGCATAAGTTCTGAAGGGAGCTGTCTCAAAAATAAAAAATTTGAGACAGCTCTTTTTTGTTTTTCCTCCCCTCCCGGTTCTTCCCCGTTTCGGCCGCCCATCGATGGTTCATGTTGGTTCATTCCGCTCTGTCAATTTCTTTTTCAGAACAATCTTCGGTATTTTTTCGTTTGCAATAAAAAAATACTTATATTTGCAGCGTTTTCAACGCAATCGTCCGTTGCCGGAGAACGAGACAACCAACTTTAACAACTATAGTTCAGATGAAACAAAGCTTACAGACAAACAAGCTTTTGAAAGGGGGAATCATTCTGGGTGACCTTTGCATCCTCAACCTCCTGTTCCTGTTACTTTGCCATGTGTTCAGCAAAAACACGTTAGGATTCGTTTTTGTAGACTCCATTCCCCAGATTCTGGTGTTGCTCAATCTGGTCTATCTGGTCTGCAACTATTCCCATGGCGTCATCCTCTACCACCGCATTGTGCGCCCCGACCACATCATACGCCGGGCCGTCCGCAACGTCGTCCTGCATGCCCTGGTCTTCTGCACCCTTTTCTCGCTGGCCGATTTCGGACAACTCTCGCTGCGTTTCTTCCTCGTGTTCTACCTCTCGTTTTTCGTCTGCCTGACCGCCTTCCGCCTGGCCTGCCGCTCCGCCTTGAAGCGCTACCGCAGCCGTGGCGGCAACTCCCGCAGCGTCATTCTCATCGGCACCGACGAAAACATGCAGGATCTCTACCAGACCATTTCCCGCGATTCCTCCTATGGTTTCCGCGTTCTGGGATATTTCGCTCCGTCCTCTTCCCGTGTCTATCCGGAAGAAGTACCATTTTTGGGTACCGTAGACTCCATTCTGCCCTGGCTTCAGGAGCACCCGGCCGAAATGGTGTTCTGCGGCCTGTCCTCTTCCTACGGACAGCAGATTCTGCCCGTCATCAACTACTGTGAAAACCATTTCATGCATTTTTACAGCGTTCCCAGCGTACGCAACTACCTCAAGCGCCGCATGTATTTCGAGCTGCTGGGCAATGTTCCGGTCCTGGCCATCCGCCACGAACCCCTGGCCGATCCCTTCAATCGCTTCGTCAAGCGTTGCTTCGACCTTCTGTTCTCGGGGCTTTTCCTGTGCACCGTCTTCCCGTTCGTCTACCTCATCATAGGCGCCGCCATTAAGCTCTCGTCGCCCGGTCCGGTCTTCTTCCGGCAGAAGCGTACGGGGCTCAACGGCCGTGAGTTCTGGTGCTACAAGTTCCGTTCCATGCGGGTCAATGCCGATGCCGACCGCCTGCAGGCCACGCTCCATGATCCCCGCAAGACGCGGATAGGCGAGTTCATCCGCAAGACCAGCATCGACGAGCTGCCCCAGTTCATCAACGTCTTCCGCGGCGACATGTCCGTCGTCGGTCCGCGTCCCCACATGCTGAAGCACACCGAACAATACTCCCACATCATCGAGAAGTACATGGTGCGCCACCTCGTCAAGCCCGGCATCACCGGCTGGGCCCAGGTCAACGGCTTCCGCGGCGAGACCAGCGAGCTCTGGCAGATGGAAGGCCGCGTCAAGCTCGACATCTGGTACATCGAGCACTGGACTCCCATGCTCGACCTCTTCATCATCTACAAGACTGTCAAAAATGCCATCCACGGCGAAAAAGAGGCGTATTGAGATGAAGTCCGCCGTTCCTCCCCCCCAGGCTGCGCCGGCCCCGCGTCAGTGGCTGGTGCTCTACGTCAAGTCGTGCATGGAGCGCAAGACGGCCCAGCGTCTGGCGGCCATGGGCATCGAGAGCTACGTTCCGGTGCAGACCGTGACCCGCCGCTACAGCGACCGCCTCAAGAAGATGGAGCAGTTGGTGCTCCCCCTGGTTGTCTTTGTCCACGTCACCCCCTCCGAGCGCCGTCAGGCCCTCACCCTGGGTGCCGCTACCCGTTACCTGGTGCTGAGGGGACAGCACGAGCCTGCCGTCATCCCCGACGAGCAGCTCCGTCAGTTCCGTTTCATGCTCGACTACAGCCCCGAGGCCGTCACCTTCAGCTCCACGCCTCTGGCGCCGGGCGACCCCATCCGTGTCATCAAGGGTCCCCTGGCCGGTCTCGAAGGCGAGCTCATCACCCTCGAAGGCCATCACCAGGTCTTCATCCGCCTCGACCTCCTCGGCTGTGCCCACGTGGCCATCCCCGTCGGCTTTATCGAGAAGCGTCCCTCCCGCTGACCGTCCGCTCCGTTCCTGCTCAGAAATCCTTCCGCACCCGCAGCTGGAAGCCCGCATTGTCTCCGTAGATTTCTCCGCGGTCCAGGGCCAGCGACGCGTCAAACTTCCATCCTGCCAGCCGTTCGGGCGCATAGTCCACCCGCACATAGGCCGACACATTGTGAAGGATGTCCAGCGTGGGTTTCGCTATACATCCCCACGTACGGCTCCAGGTCAGCTTCGCCGTGTAGCGCCAGTCCTTCGCCACCTGTCCCCGCCAGCCCGCGTGCAGAGCCTTCACCCGGTCATAAATGAACTGCATGATTCCGTTTTCGTTGTAGATGGGTGCCCGCAGCAGCGGGTTTCCGTTCGCCATGCCCCAGTGCGACCAACTGTGATACATCCCGTTATTATAATAATTATCTCCTCCTCCCGTCTTCTGCACCGGTCCCTGGCCGGAATCATGCAGTCCGTGCAGGGGGCCGCTCATGTTCGTGGTCTGCAGGTACTCCAGCACCACGTTCTCCACGGCTTTGCAGCGCGGCAGCTTCAGCTCCACGCCCCACAGGCCGTCCCAGCCGTTCAGCTTGCCCATGCCCGAGAAGTCCTCGAAGAAGTTGTCCAGGTAGAGGCTCACCTCCACCCGATTCCCGCGGTATGTGCCTCGTATCTGCTCCGAGCCTACGGTATTGCCCTGATAGAACAAGGATTCATGTGACGAAACACTTTCATCACCAGCTGCCGGAATCAAGGCTTTCCAATAGTTTTTTAGTTTGTTCCCCATATCCTGTTCCCCATCTTTCGATATTCGTGTTCCACCAAACTGTACGTCCATCGTCATCCCGAAGTCCAGCTGCCAGCGTCCGCCCGGCACCCCGATGCGCACGAAGCCCTCCTTGTGGTGATACTTGATGCCCTTCACGTAGTGGTATCCTTCCACCGACGCATGCCGGTCCAGCCAGTTCCCGTCCGTAAACCATCCGTAGCTTATCTCTCCCCGGATGGCCAGCCGGGGCAGCAGGTACACGTAGTCCGGCAGCCCCACCATCACTTGGGGGATGGGCTTCGCGTTGCCGCTCCAGGTCATTTCGCCGCTGCTCAGCTCCGCGTTCATCAGCGGGGCGTTCATCTCCTTCGCCCCCACCAGGATGCCCAGCCATTTGTACCGGAAGTCCCCGTAGGCCTGCTGCACCCCCGAGGGTGTCCCTTTTGCCCCCACCAGGTCCAGTCCGCCTTCCACGTTCCACTGTCCCCAGCGGTCGCGGTAGGTCAAGCCGCTGCGCAGGTAGGCACTGTTCTCCAGGCTGCCCAGCCCCTGCAGGTTGCTCACCTGCCACAGGGGCGTGCAGTCGCCCGCATGCACCGTCGTACCGAATTCCACAAAACTTTTCACACCGGCCTTTTCCGTTTGCTGGGCCGCTCCGTTCAGGGTGAGCAGACACAGGCAGCCGCCCACTATTCCATATTTGATCGTTTGGTTCATTTTTTTATCCTTTTACATGGATTTCGGGCACAAAAATAAACAATTAAGTTCAGATTTAGGGTGACAAACATTCGTTTTCCATTTTTTTTGGCTAACTTTGCCGCCAAATTAAACATAGACCCTGTCCATACAGCATTAAACGAATTATGATTATAGCCATTGACTTTGACGGAACCATTGTCGAGCATCGCTACCCGCAGATCGGTCGCGAGCTTCCTTTCGCCATCGAGACGCTCAAGAAGTTGAGTGCCGAACGTCACAAGCTCATTCTCTGGACCGTCCGCGAAGGCCGTCTGCTGGACGAAGCCCTTGAGTTCTGCCGTTCCCGCGGCCTCGAGTTCTATGCCGTCAACCGCGACTACCCCGAGGAAGAGCAGGAGCGCAACAACCACTTCTCCCGCAAGCTCAAGGCCGACGTCTTCATCGACGACCGCAACCTGGGCGGCCTGCCTGACTGGGGCACCATCTACGAGATGATCCACCACCGGCTCAGCTACGAAGACCTCTTGCGCCGCTACGAGGACGAGGACGCCGATCCTCCCCGCCGCCGCGGGTTTCTGTCCCGTCTTTTCGGACGCTGACCCGTCCCCCCTGATTGTTCAACACCCTTATTTATTGATAAACCGATTAACAAGAGAAAAATATGAACAGACTTTTGCGTCCCCTCCTGCTGCTGGTCCTGGCCGCCGGCTGGCTGGCCTCCTGCACCTCCTACAAGAATGTGCCCTACCTGCAGAACCCCGACGTCGTCAACCAGTACCTCGACACCCTGCCGCTCTACGATGCCAAGATCATGCCCAAGGATCTGCTCACCATCACCGTCAATACCACCGACCCACAGGCGTCGGCGCCCTTCAACCTCACCATGCAGACGCCCATCAACGTGGCCCTGAGCAATAATTATACCACCTCCCAACCCGCTTTGCAGCAGTATCTGGTGAGCAACTCGGGCGATATCGACTTTCCCGTCATCGGCCGCCTCCACGTGGTGGGGCTCACCAAGAACGAGGCCGAGGATCTCATCCGCGAACGTCTGAAACCCTACCTCAAGGAAACCCCGATTGTCAACGTCCGCATGGCCAACTACAAGATATCCGTCCTCGGCGAAGTGGCCCGTCCCGGCACCTTCACGGTATCCAACGAGAAGGTCAACATCCTCGAAGCTCTCGCCATGGCCGGCGACCTCACCGTCTACGGTGTCCGCGACAACGTCAAACTTATCCGCGAAGATGCCAACGGCAAGCGCGAGATCATTACCCTCAACCTCAACAAGGCCGACCTCGTGCTCTCGCCCTACTACTACCTGCGCCAGAACGACGTCCTCTACGTCACCCCCAACCAGACCAAGGCCAAGAACTCCGACATCGGTTCCAGCACCACCCTGTGGTTCAGTGCCGTGTCCATCCTGGTGTCCATCGCCAGCTTGCTGGTCAACATCCTGCGCTGACCCTTCATCATTCACTATTAACCATTTACCATTAATCATTAACCATTACTCCGTTTTCTCATCATGAAAGAAGATAAAACAACAGTCATAGACGACCAGTTCCTGCTGGACAACGAGTCCTCCGGTGAAGATTCCTTCAACCTACAGGCCCTGGTCCTCAAGTACCTGCCCTACTGGCCCTGGTTTGTCGCCAGCATCGTGGGGTGTCTCGTCGTTTGCTATCTCTACCTCCGTTTCCAGACGCCCGTCTACAACGTGTCCGCCGCCATGCTCATCAAGGAAGAGCAGAAGAACAGCGCGTCCGGCAACAATGCCCTGGCGGCCATGACCGATTTCGGCATGTTCTCCATGACCAACAATTTCGACAACGAGATCGAGATTCTGCAGTCCCGCACGCTTGTCAAGAAGGTGGTCAGCCACCTGGGCCTCTACATCCAGACGTCCCAGGCCCGCACCTTCGGCTACGACCTGCCCCTGTACCGCGAGGCTCCCGTCCGTCTTTACATGACGGCCGAGGAAGCCGACAAGCTTCCCGCTCCGGTCCGTGTCGACATGCGCTACACGCCCCAGGGCGTCCTCACCGTCCGTGCCCGCTACCAGACCGGACCCGAATCCGATGAAGTGGAGCTCCAGCAGGAATTTTCCGCCCTGCCCGCCGTGCTTCCCACGCCCGTCGGCGTCCTCAGCTTCATGCCCAACGATTCCCTGCAGACCGACAGCCTCCATCCCGCCACCGAAGACCTCCACCTGCGCGCCACCGTCATCACGCCGACGGCTGCGGCCAACGGCTATTGCGGCCGTCTGTCGGTCGAAGCGGCCTCCAAGACCACGACCATTGCCAACGTCTCCGTGCAGGACACCCATCGCCAACGTGCCGTCGACTTCATCAACTGCCTGGTGGCCTTCTACAACCGCGACACCAACGACGAGAAGAACGAAGTGGCCCGCAAGAGCGCCGAGTTCATCGACGAGCGCATCGCCATCATCAACGCCGAGCTGGGCACCACCGAGAGCGAGCTGGCCGCCTTCAAGCAGCGTGCCGGTCTCACCGACATCACCAGCGACGCCCAGCAGGCCCTGCAGGAGAGTTCGCGCTACGAACAGCAGCGGGTGGCCAACGAAAACCAGATCAGCCTCGTCACCTACCTCAAGCAGTACATCGACAATCCCGACAACCGCAACGAAGTGTTGCCCGCCAACGTCGGCTATGCCGATGCCAACCTCACCTCCGTCATCGAGCAGTACAACACCCTCATCATCGAGCGCCAGCGCCTGCTGCGCACGTCCAGCGAGACCAACCCCGCTGTGGTCAACATGAACACCGGCATTGACGCCATGCGCCGCACGGTGCTCACCACCGTCAACAGTGTGCTCGACGGTCTGCGCATCACCCGCTCCGACCTGGCCCGCCAGGCTTCCAAGTTCGAAGGCCGCATCAGCAACGCCCCCTTGCAGGAGAAGGAGTTCATGACCATCTCCCGCCAGCAGGAACTCAAGGCCGCCCTCTACACCATGCTGCTCCAGAAGCGTGAGGAGAACGCCATCACCCTGGCTGCCACTGCCAACAACGGCCGTCTCATCGAAGACGCCCAGGCCGATCCGGCGCCGGTTTCTCCCAAGAAGAAGATGTTCATGCTGGTGGCCCTTGTCCTGGGCTTCGGCATCCCCGTTGCCTTCATCTACCTGGTCGACCTGCTCAAGTATAAGATTGAGAAGCGCAGCGACGTGAAGCGCATCACCAGCGTCCCCATCATCGGCGAGATTCCCATGTCCACCAAGGGCAAGAAGGTGGAGGGCGAAGGCGCCATCGTGGTCCGCGAGAACAAGAACGACGTCATGGAGGAGACCTTCCGCGGCCTGCGCACCAACCTCCTCTTCATGCTCGAGAAGGGGCAGAAAGTCATTCTCTTCTCCTCCAGCCAGCCCTCCGAAGGCAAGTCCTTCATCGCCGGCAACACCGCCGTCAGCCTGGCCTATCTGGGCAAGAAGGTCATCATTGTCGGCATGGACATCCGCAAGCCCGGTCTCAACAAGGTCTTCAACCTGAGCCGCCACACGCAGGGCATCACCAGCTATCTCAGCGATCCGGACCACGTCCAGCTCTCCGACCTCATCCAGCACAGCCACGTCAGCCCCAACCTCGACATCCTGCCCGGCGGTTCCATTCCGCCCAACCCCACCGAGCTGGTGGCCCGCGATGTCCTCGACCGTGCCATCGACCAGCTCAAGGAACGTTACGACTATGTCCTGCTGGACACCGCCCCTATCGGCATGGTGACCGATACCGCCATCATCGGACGTGTGGCCGACCTCTGTGTCTACGTCTGCCGGGCCGATGTCACGCCGAAGGTTGCCTACGGCTACATCAACGTCCTGCGCGACCAGAAGCTCTTCCCGAAGCTGGCCACCGTCATCAATGGCATCGACATGTCCAAGCGCAAGAACAGCTACGGCCGCAAGTACGGCTACGGCTACGGTTATGGCTACGGTTACGGCTACGGCTATGGCTTCGAAGCCGACAACAAGCAGAAAAAGAGCAAGTAATGTTGTAAAATAACAGAAGGTAGAGGAGGTAAAGAAGTAAAGGAGGTAAAGCCGATACTTCTTTACCTCCTCTATTTATATGGGGCACGCCATCAAGATTCACGCCGGACGCACCTTGGTGCGTCCCTACACATTTCATGCATGACATTGTATCCCGGACACCCCTTCCCCGGATTCAAGTCCCGGTGCCCCACCACCAGCACCCGTGGGAAGCGTTCCTCCAGCTCCGCCACCAGCCGCTGCAGGCTGTCCTTCTGTGCGGGCGTGCGCGTGTCCGCCACCCGTCCCTGCGCGTCCAGTCCCCCTTCGTAGCAGATGCCGATGCTGTGCCGGTTGTGGTTCCGGCAGTGCGCCCCCACCTGTTCCAGCGGCCGTCCGTTGTGCACGGTTCCGTCGCGGGTGATGTAGTAGTGGTAGCCGATGTCCTTGAATCCCCGGTGCCGGATGTGGTCTTCCCGGCATTGTTCAAAGCCAAAGCTCTGCCCCTCGCGGGTGGCAGAGCAATGGATAATGATCAGCGTGATGGTCCTCATCTCCCCATGCACGATGCAATTCCGAAGACCCCGGCCAAAGCCGTAGCCACCGTGATAATCACTTTGAGCACAATGCCCCACACATTCTTCTTCTTCGTCTCTTCCATTGAATTTAAATTTAAAAAGTAAACAATCATCAGTTAGCGGACATTCCCCGCCGGTAGGGACGCACCATGGTGCGTCCGCCCTGCGTTGTCCTCCATTTGTCATCCCGCACTTGATGCGGGATCCATCCCATCGCTTGTGCATACTGGTTAGCGGTGAGCGGTAAGCGGTGAGCATCACTAACCACTAACCGCTAACCACTAACCACTATTTAAAGCGGACTCCCCTCCTGGTCCTCACCACCCTGGGTACCGCCGCCCGAGCCGCTGCCGCCTGTCGACGTCGTGGTACCGTCGGCCTGCACCAGTTCGAACACCATGTTGTTGGGGGCACCCTTGGTGGTGGCCAGCGTGTCGTTCACCAGGCGGAAGGCGTTGTCCACGCGGAACTGCACCCTCACCTTGTCGATGTTCTTCACCGTGCAGTCCTTCTCCTCCTCGGTCGCGATGCAGTGAAAGGTCGTGCGAAAGATGCCGAAGCCGTCCAGCTTCACCGTGTTTCCGTCCACCAGTTTCTGCTTGATGTTGCGCACGAGGCTCTTGCACACGTGCAGCACGTCCTCGGCCGACATGCCTCCCAGGTCTTCTATCTCCTGGGCCAGCCGTTCCAGGTCATACGTCTTCGCATCGCGGTTCTTCCGCTTCAATGCATATACCATCGGTGACTCCGGGTCACCCAAAAACTTTCTGCGCTGAATGCGCTCTACCAAAGCTGTGGCCATAATAATTGATAATTGAAAATTGAGAATTGAAAATTAAATTAGCGGTTAATGTTAATTAAGAATTGAGAATTGAAAATTGAAAATGAAATTAGTGCTTAACGGTGAGTGGTTAGCATCATTCTTCATTAGCTTCGCTCAAAACCACTTCTGATTTTTTTCATTAAGGAATAGTCATCATTCTTCATTCTTCATTTAAAATGTTCTTCATTTAACCTTAGCCTCTACAAAGATACCGCCTCCCCATCGCCCCATTTCCCCTTCCGTCATCCACCGTCGCCCACCGGCGCGCAATGACACCTTTCCGCACCATATTCCCTCCCCACCGCTTGCACAAGTCGCTAAAAATGAGTAACTTTAAGGCAAAGATTAAATATAAAATATCAAATATGAAATATCAAATATGAAATATGAAATATCAAATATCAAATCATTGCGCAGCTTGGGCCTAATCGGAGGGGCGTGAAGCGGAGGAACACCTTTTGCGTCAAGAAAGGCAGGCTGTTTGAGCGAAGCGAGTTCCTGCCTTTTAGCAAAAGGCGCTCCGGAGTAGCCCCGGAGGTTCAGCCCTTGACCTTTTCTTTTGGTATCTTTTCTTTTGCGTCAAGGCAAAAGAAAAGTACAAAATCAGATATCAAATATCAAATATAAAATATCAAATATCAAATATCAAATATGAAATTACAGAGGAAGTCGTCGCGCAGCCCGGGCCTAATCGGAGGGGCGTAAAGCGGAGGAACACCTTTTGCGTCAAGAAAGGCAGGCTGTTTGAGCGAAGCGAGTTCCTGCCTTTTAGCAAAAGGCGCTCCGGAGTAGCCCCGGAGGTTCAGCCCTTGACCTTTTCTTTTGGTATCTTTTCTTTTGCGTCAAGGCAAAAGAAAAGTACGAAATCAAATAATAAATATCAAATATCAGATATAAAATATAAAATATCAAATATGAAATATGAAATCTGAAATATAAAAATGGAACCGATATTCGAAATCCGCAGTTACAGCAAGAGCGAGCTCGCCTCGCTCTACAGCCCCTATACCACCCAGAAAGCCGCCGTCCGCAAGCTCAACCGCTGGATCGCCCTCCAGCCCGGCCTTTCGGAGCGCCTCCTCGCCACCGGCATCACCCCCTGTGCCAAGTGCTACACCCCCCTCCAGGTCCGCCTCATTGTCGAGGCCCTCGGCGAACCGTAACGAAAAGGAAAGGGAGAGGTGGAATAAATAGAAAAGCCGGTGCAGGAAGGAAAAGGCTGAATGCCCCGCTTCCTGCAACCGGCAGAGATTATATAGAAGAAAATGAAAAGGGGACTATTCCCGTACGAACTGCCCGTTTTGCCAACGACCGGTCATGACGACGGGAGGAGCCGTCAGTTCCGCCTCCTTTGTCGGCGAAGCCACGGCACGGGTCGTGGTCCGTTGCCTCGACAGGTCCCAGCCGATAAATTCCTCCGGATCGTACACCCAGTTTTCACCGTAGGCCAACTTGTGGATGCGGTAGTAGATGGCTTCGCGCGAAGGCGCGTTAAACTCACCCGTATTGTCATTCATGATGCTGTTCTGGGTCGGACGCCAGATGCCGAACGCATACCGGTCACCTCCCTGGTACAAGCCGATGTTCTCGCCCGCATATCTCTCGTCCGCGATGAACCGGCTCCAGGCCACGGCAGCCTCGTCATCGGTATAGTCCACATTCTTATACCACCCGAAGTTTTCATTCAGCCTCAGGTTGTCGTTTTTCCGGTAATCAGGTATCGTCATTGAGTACGACACATACTCGTCGGACAGTTTCCCGAATCCGTGTCCCGCGGCTTCGTGTATGGCCGTACCCACGTTGATCAGTCCGGGTTCCTCCAGCGTAAAGTAGGCCACGGCATGTCCTCTTCCGTAGTCTCCCGTATACTGGTAGTCACCGTACATATAGCACGTGCCGTGGTGCTCCACCGTGTTGGCCAGCACAACGATCAGCGTTTCGTTCAGCTCGCTGTCCGTGGTCAGGCCGCTGCTTTTGGCATATTCTCTGCAAGTCTCGTCATTGCCTCCGATGGTGGTTCCGCTCCCCAGGTAGCATTCGAGCGCGGTTTCATTCCCCTCCATCACCATCTCGTGCTTCGACACCACGTCCACATAGCCGACATCGAAATATTGCCGGTGCGAGGAGAACGGTTCCTGCTGGAAGAACGCCTCCATGGTTTGCTTCATCAGCTCACTGTAAAGTCCGCTTTGAATCTGTCGGTCCGAGAATCCGTCTCCCATCAGTACCACCCGGATGCCGTTGGCGTTCGGCACCGTCGCTTCCTGCAACACGTGGTATCTTCCGTCGGCCGAGAGGTCGGTCGATTCGTACCACTCACCTTCGCCCAGCAATTCCTGCAGCAACGGCATCAGGTTCTCGTCCCCGTTCAGGCCGTTGTAATACAGCAATTTCCCGTTTTCATCAAAGAGGTACACCACGTTGAGTCTTCTCGATCCGAAACAATTCCACACCAGAAACGGATCGGCATCCAGGATGACCGGCCACTCCATCTCGTATTTGGTCATGTAGTCATAGGCCTCCTCCCGAAACTCGTCCGCATCCGTACACAGCCCCAGGACGTTCAGTCCCAGGTTCTTGTAGCGCTGGTAAGCCGCCAGGATCACCTGGGCGGGCGATCCGTTGGCATAGAACACGTCCGCGGACCATTCATGGTAGATCGTGTACTTGTTGCCCCGAACAAAACTGGTGCTGTTGATACCCTGATAGGTGAAGTCCGGGATATACAAATTGTAGGTGTCAAAATCAAACTGAAAACTCGAGTCGACGAAGTTCCATCCGTACTTCTGCCACCACGCCGTGGATGTCAGTTCGGCCGGCAACGCTCCCGAGAAGCGGTTTCTTCCGACTTCTATACGACGCAGCTTGTCCAACCGGCTTATTTCGGCCGGAAGGGTGCCGGTCAGCTGGTTGCCGCTCAGATAGAGGAATTCCAACTGGGCCAGGTCTCCTATTTCCTTCGGTATGCTCCCGGTAAGATTGTTGTTGGCCAAATTCAGGCTGTAGACTCTTCCTCCGGCATCCGTCCTGACGCCTTCCCACTCGGACAAGGGCGCGTCCGTACCCCAATTCCCCTGCTTGGTCCAGCCAGGTCCTCCCATGGCATCATAAAGAGCCATCAGGGTGGCGCGGTTCTCGTCCTCTTCCTGTTGCAGCAGGTGTTCCGTGTCCACCGTAGTAAACGTAGTGATGCCCGCGCGTCTGATCTCTACGGGTTTGTCGGTGCTCATGGTCACCGTCAGCCAGGACTGTGACCAGTCTATGATGCGTATGTTGAATCCCTTCTCAAGGGTCATTACGGGCAATACGAAATAGAAGGAAGTCTCCTCGTCCTCGCTCAGCTGCTTTATGCTCCATAGGGAAATACTGTCTGCGAGCGTTTCCGAGTTTTCGTCCAGCCGGAACAACGGCACCTCCTCCTTGAAATCAATGAATCCCGCTCCGGCTATGGGCGTACCGTCGTTACTGGTCAGTATGATTTCGCTGACAGTCATGGTTCCTTTCACCTTGATGCGGATCAGTCCGCATGTCTGTCTGAAGGCGAATTCCTTGTCCGTACTGGTGGCCACCATCGGGCAGCCGGACGAGTCGAACGAGTGTTCCTCGTAACGCTGCGAAGAATTCAGCTCAAAGGAAATCTTTTTGTCGCCTACCACCTGGATTGTCTCTTCGTAGGGATAGACGGCATAGAAAGTATTGCCGGTAATGGGGCCACCCGCGTGGAAGTCTCCTCCATTCTCGTCGCAGGCATAGCAGGAAAAAGACACGATTTCCGTATTCAGATCACTGAATACGCCGATTTTGTCCCTGTACTCCCATCTCACGTCGTTCCCTTCCGTCAGATAAGCCTTTGTCCGGACGGCTTCAGACATCGTCCCATGAATCTCGTTCAAGGTCTTCGGTGTTCCCTGTGCTCCCGGCATTTCTTCCACACATCCTCCCAGCAGGAAGGAGCAGGCAGCCAGGATGAATCCTGAAAGTATCAATTTCGTTTTCATGACATACGGTATTAATGCAGGTTACCAGTTCTGTTCTTCTCCCTCTTCGAATCCTTCGATAGAGTTTCTGAATCCTTTTTCAATCTCCACCTCCAGCACTTCTATCAGAGGCGGTTCGTAGGTGGCACCGGTTACAGGGGTTTGTCTCTCGTCGCGAATGTTCATTTCAATAGCTTTCATAGTTCATAACCTTTAAAGTTTTATATTTTTGCCATAAAATTATACAAAAAATAAATATCTGCCAAATAAAACGCAACAAATTATCTCCCGTCCCCATTTTCCTCCACGGTAAAAATCTTTCATGGCGAAAGATGAATGATTAATTATGAATGGTGAATGAATAATATGGCCCCTGTCATCCCGAGCATCGTGAAGGATCTCCTCCCTCCTGTCATCCCGCGAACCGCAAACCGGACACACCATGGTGTGTCCCTACATGGTGTTCGTTACCCCCTCCGTCATCCCGGCCTTCTATTTTATCATTAGCCTTTAAAAGAATTCTTTATTTAATATATTCTTCATTCATCATTTATTTGTACTTTTGTCAAAAATACAGTCATATATTTCTGTATTAATTATGTTAAACCTTAAAATTTAGTTGTAACTAAACTTTTTTATGTCTACCTTTGCCCTTGAAGAAATAGAAGCAGTAAAAGGAAAACAAGCATTTCACACTAAAGCCACCCAAGCAAAAGATGCCACTTTGTTCCGCAAATTAAAGAAAGACTACATAAACTTCAAACAACTCTCAGATAAAAGCCCAAAACCATGAAACGGGAAGATTTATTGAAGGATCCGGTTTATTGGACAACCAACCTTCAGATGGAACTATACAGACAGATAGAATCGTTCATGCAAAAGCATCAGATGAACCAGAAACAACTGGCCGAATACCTTGGTTGTTCCAAAGGATATGTCTCCCAACTTCTGTCAGGAGACTATGACCACAAGCTGAGCAAATTCGTCGCCCTGTCGCTGGCCATCGGAATAATACCAGAATTCAACTTTGTAGATGTCGACGAATACATTGAGAACGACAAGCGCCCCTATACCAGTGTCGTTTCCAATGACCACTTTGCGACTTCCCCCAGCCGTGACCAGTTGACTCTCAATAATTATGTAATAGCAGCCTGATTATGCAACCTATCCCATATAAAATCCACCAAATCAAAACATTGCAGTTTGCCATTTTCCCTGAAAAATTCATTAACGGAGAAAAAGTGCAAACGTCTGCCTCTTTTAGTTTCGCCTACAATCCATCCACCAGCAGCATTCGATGTACTGCTACCATTGAGTTCACGCAAAACGAAGAACTTCTCCTGACAACCGAAGTCCAGTGTTTCTTCAGCATTGCCCCCGAAGGCATCGAACAACTGCAACAACAGCAGGAAGTCCCTGTAGGTTTTCTGCAATATATGGGTACCATCACTACGGGTACCGTCCGTGGCATTATCCATGCCAAAACTGAAGGAACCGTCTTGAACTCCATCGTCCTTCCACCGCTCAATCTGACAGAAACCATTACAGAAGGAATGCGTATAGGACCAGTAAAATAAAACCTCCTCCAGTATCACCCCGCAACGATATGGATCCCGCATCGAGTGCGGGATGACAAAAGGAATCCGCAACGACATGGATCCCGCATCAAGTGCGGGATGACAAAAGTTTACCCCGCTCAAACCGTCCCTTTGCCCTGCGCAAACCGTCCCTTTGCCCTGCGCAAACCACCCGTTTACGCTGGGCAAACCGCTCATAAAACGATAGTAAATATTAAATGAAGAATGAAGAATGATGAATGAAGAATGATGCTAACCGCTAATTTAATTTTCAATTCTCAATTTTCAATTTTCAATTAACATTCAACGCTCACCGCTCACCCTGCCCCCCTCCCCGAGCGATGCCGCCTACAGCCGTCTGTAGCGCTTCCCGTCGCGCCCCAGCAGACCGCGATCCACCGCCCTTTTGAGCAGTCGGCGCATGGTCGATTCCGGCAGTCCCTGACGTTCCGCCTCCGCCGCCAGCTCCGAGTAGGTGAACGTCGATGCCATGGACTCCACCACCGGCCTCAGGCGGGCGAACGCCTTCAGCGGCTTCACCTTCTCCTCGTGTCCCGGCAGCGACGAGCTCAGCAGCAGCGCGTGCTCCAGCAGCACCGCCGACATCGCCAGCGCCGCGTCCAGGTCCTCGTCCAGGCAGTAGCGGTCGTCCATGGCCCACAGCTCGTCCTCCGCCTTGCGCAGGGCCGTCATCACCGCCACCATGCGGATGGCTATCAGCCCCATGCGCAGCACCGACGACGCCATGCGCTCACCCCCTTCGGCCACCACCTCCTGCAGCTTGCGGTCGAAGAAGTCCGAGTGCCGCCGCCACTGCTCCGGCGTCAGCCTCACGTCCGTGCGCCGTCCCTTCATCATCTCGTGCATGTGCAGCACCTCCTTGCCCAGCTCCGTGAAGTAGCGCCGCAGGTCCGGCGTGTCCTCCCCTCCGTTGGCCGGGCGCCACACGTACTGCGGCTGCACCTGGTAGAACACGAAGCGGCTGAAGAGCCCGTCCTCCGTGTTGTGCACCAGCGACACCAGCTGCATCGGCGTGCCCGTCATGCAGATGGACAGCATCGGATAGTGGATGAAGATCGGCTTCCCGTCCTGCTTGAACGACGAGCTGATGGGTTCGTGGTGGAAGCAGGCGCGCAGCACGTCGTCCTGCCGTCCGTAGTCCTGCCCGATGGCCGCCGCCAGCGCGTCGATCTCCGAGGTGTGCAGGATGCCGCTCACCCCACCGTTCGCCGCCAGCTGCCGGTAGAGCATCGACTTCGACGTGTTGGGCGAAATCAGGAAGTACACCCGTTCCGGTTCCTTCGGCCGCGGCTCCGCCTTCTCGCCCTTCCGTCCCTTGCGCATGCGTTCGCTGAAGTCCTCGTTCCACTGCTGCAGCCGTGCCTCGTAGGCCGCCTGCTCCTCCTCGCCCTGGGCCACGTAGCGGTCGTGCAGCGGGTGCGACAGGTAGGACACCTGCGTCACGATGCCCTTGCCCGTGCCCGCCGGTGCCACCACCGCCAGGTAGAAGTGCGGGCGCATGTCGTGGCGGTCGTAGCGGAAGTGCACGTCCGGCAGGCAGGCGCTGAGGTGCACCAGCATGGAGAGCAGCACCATGTCGCGTTCGCGCCGGTCCTGCGCCACCTTCACCCCCTGCTGCAGCAGGCGCGGCAGCGTGTCGAAGATGGCGTCGTCAAAGTGTGGCAGCGCCGCCCGCAGCCTTTCATTATTTTCGGACAAGTCCAGCTCCACGTCGCGGTCGTCGCCTCCCGTCGGGGCGCCCGAGGGTGAGCGTTGAGCCTTGGGCGCAACCGGCTCCGCGGCGGGCGGCGGTGTCTTCCGGCTAATATACTGATACCCAGCCCGCAGGCTGCTCCGTATCTCGCCCGCGTCCAGCGAGGCGTCCGCCAGCTGCTTCGCCGCCAGCTCCGCCAGTTCCTCCAGCTCCTTTGCCGAAAGATTCTTACACCGTGCCGTCCGTCCCAGCTTCAGCAGCAGCTCGTTGCGGTGTCCCTTCTCAAATCCGTTCTGCTGCACGAAGTAGTCCAGCAGTCCCTGCAGCATCCCGCTGCCTTCGCCCTGCGGCGCAGCGTCCGCCCCTTCGGCCTCCGGTTGCCGGGTGCGTGCCGTCTCCCGCCGGTCCTCGTCCGTCTCCAGTCCGCGCCACGCCATCATCCGTGCCCCGTAGTTCACGTACAGCTCCTCGTCGTGCGCCGCGCTGCACAGCCGTCCCACGTTGCGGCACGCCTCGTCCACGCGGCATCCCGTGCGCTGCTCCATCCATCGTCCCACGACGCGATACGCCCGCAGGTACTCCTCCGTGTTCGTCACGTCCACGCGGATCACCGCCTTCACCCCCTGTCCCGAGATGGACGTCCAGGCCAGCACCACGCAGTCCGTCATGCGCAGCCGTTCCAGCAGTTGCGTGCGTGCCGGTCCCACGTCGTCCCAGTCGAACATCATCAGCCCCGTCAGGCGTTTCAGGTCCTTCTCCTGCCTTCCGCCCTCGAAGACCCCTGCCATCGTCGCCGCCGGCAGCGTGCGTTTCACCCGTGCCGCCTCCTCTTCGCGGCCTTCCGTCATCAGCCTCCGGTACTCGTCCGTCAGCCGTTTCACCTCCCCGTTCGTGCGAGTCCATTCCACGAATCGGGCTACTGTCATCTCCATCGGTTCCTTGTCATACAAATTGCGGAACCCCGAAATCATTGTTGTTTCCATTTTTTGTAAAATATTAAATTTGCGGTGAATGTTAATTGAGAATTGAAAATTGAAAATTGAAAATGAAATTAGCGCTTAGCGGTGAGCATCATTCTTCATTTAAAGTGTTTTTCATTTAATAAATTCTTCATTCTTCATTCTTCATTTAAATTGTTCTTCATTTAAGATGTTAACCATTAACACTTTTTCTTTGACAAAGTTCCTTCTTTTTCCCCATCCCCGCAAATCCCTTTCAACGCCTTTCACCCCCGCCACAAATGCCTGTAGCCTCATTTTTCTCTTCATTTCCCCGTCAAAAATAAATTTCACTTTGGGGGATAATCCGTAAATTCGCGCCGTTTTAACTTAAAAGCAATGTAATCATGAAAAAAATTTTAAGGTCGAAGTATGGATCGACGGTAAACCCTTCCATACCCTTCACGGAGAAGTAACCCATGTCCGCAACCGCCGTCTGGCCCTCACCCTGGTGTTCCGCGACCTCCTGCGCGGCCTCTATCCTCCCGGCGACCGTCAGGCCAGCAACGAGGAACTGCGTACCCTCCTCACCCTGCGCACCCTTGCCAACATCCTGGAGCGTCAGTTCCGCCACCAGCAGGCACTGAAGCGCGGCGAGGAGCTGTAACCGGCTAAGCAGCCCATGGCTGTATAGACAACAGGTCTACTCGCCATGGGTTTCTCTCTATGCTTCCTCCTACATTTAACATCTACTTTAATCAAATAAATTCTCTATTTTTCGTTGTATTTCTTAATTATTTTATATCTTTACCCCCTGTTAATTCATACAATTATAAGTGCCCTTATCTATCAGAGATAATCGTGTATCTTGCTCAAAAAAAAGAAGAACATTTTAATTATTAACCTTTTATGGAAGAGGACGAGATTCTTAATATGACTATAGAGTTGACCAGAAGACAACAGCAAATGTTAACTGACAAACAACAAATTGTATTAGATTTACTCTCTACATGTCCAGACGATGAATCACGTCAAATGGTATATAACCTTTTGATAAACTTCTCAGAAATGAATGAGGACATTTATAATCTTGCACTAATAGAATTAAAAAAACATATTATCAATAAAAATATACCTTATGAGAGTATAGGCATTATAGCTACATCTAAAGACGATGATCCTGATAGTTCTCAAGAAGTAGCACAAAGTTTCAAACTTACTTGGGCCTTAGACGGACATCCTCCTGTAAATATAAAGAACAGCTTTAAAGCCAGAAGTACTTTAATTAAAAAAGAAAACAAGAGACACATATTTTTATTAGATGATTTCATCGGAAGTGGGAAAACATGTCGCTCCAGATATACCGTTCTAAAAAATGAATTTAAAGACATTACCGACTTACATATCTATTTCTGTTTTATAGCCGGAATGCAGCACGCTATAAAGGCTTTGCAAGAAGAAGGTATTGATATTTATTGTGCATATACAATGAAAAAAGGAATCTCGGAATATTATTCAAACCCCAAAGACATTGCTATTCATATTGCACAAATGAAAAATTTGGAAAGTACCTTAGCACCCAAAATAAATGAGACCCTTCTATCGGAACACACATTAGGCTATGGTATGGCCGAGGCGTTATTTTGCCGACGCTATCAAAATATCCCCAACAATGTATTTCCTATTTTTTGGTGGAAAAAAGATATTAATGAAACCAAACGCCATACACTTTATACAAGAGTTCAAAATGGATATTGAAAAGATTAATCATTTACTATTAAATGAACTGTTAAAGGAAAAAGAAGGAATCTTAGCTATAAGTTTAGCTAAGAAATTCACCATACCACTTAGTGATTTTCTTGTTTTTATTAATCGAAATATACAAAAAAAAATCATATCTTTGAACCAGGAAAATAAGATCGTTCTTACAGAAAGTGGAATCAAACAACTGCAGCCACACTTTGATAAGATAAAAGCCAAAGCGCCTTCGTACTTTGACCTGCAACGACTTGACAAAGAACAAATTGATATTAACGAACCTTATATTCCCAACATTAATTTTATAAACGATTTTAAAGGGAAGGCAAATAGAAACTAGTAATTAGGAGTGTAGTCGCTCCGACAGTTCAGGCTAGGCATTACCAATTCATTCCTTGCAAGCAAGGAATGAAAGAGCCAAGCAGAGCTTGGACTCCGGTGAAAGAAAATAAAATTTTGGAGTGCCTCCAAAATTATTATTTTCTTTCAAAATGCAATGTAAAGAAAGTAGTAACAATAGCCTTCCCTTTATTCTTTTCATCATGAAACAGTCGCAACTCTCTATAGAAGTCGAGCGTTGGAAATCCTTTTACATGCAGAAAGGAATTTCTGAATCAAAATATTCCTTCTATTTGGAATATATCACCCCTTTATTGGAGAAAGACATGCCTGTTATTTTTGATTTTGAACATCTTTGCCGACTTCTAGGCCTAAAACCCCAATTTATTTCATCTATTATCAATCATCCAGAATCCTTCTATCGGAATTTCTCAATTCCCAAAAGAAGTGGAGGAACCCGTCAAATTCTAGCTCCTTACTATTCATTAAAATATGTACAAAATTGGATTTATCTGAATATTTTGTCACGAATACCCATTAGCGGCTGTGCTCATGGTTTCGTCCCCAAACGCTCCATTGTGACGAACGCCCAATATCACTTATCCAATGCATATCTATTAAAATTAGATTTAAAAGATTTTTTTCCATCTATCCCTATTAATTATGTAATAAAAGTCTTTCAGTCCCAAGGTTATACGTATAAAGTATCTACCTATTTAGCCTCAATATGCTGTTACGAGGAGCATCTTCCTCAAGGAGCTCCAACCAGTCCTACACTGAGCAATATTATTGCACGTCATATGGACAACCGCCTAAAAGGTCTTGCCAAACATACACATACAAAATACACACGCTACGCAGACGACCTAGCTTTTTCAGGTGCCCATATAGGTATTGGTATGGTTTCATACATCAAAAAAATTGTAGAAGAATGCGGTTTCAAATTGAATGAAAAAAAAATCAGACTATATAACAATAAAGGTTCCAAAATACTCACAGGCATAAACCTTTCAAATGGAACTCTTACGTTACCAAGAAATTATCGACGAAATCTGGAGCAAGAAATATTCTACATACGAAAATACGGCTTCAATTCACACGTTAGCCATGAAAAAATACGGAATCCTCATTATTTAGAAACCATTCTTGGCAAAATTAATTTTTGGCTCATGATTGAGCCGAATAACTCATTTGCACAAAATGCTTATCAACATTTTAAGCAACTTTACCAACAAAAAAAGAATGGATAATAGGATGGACCTCTAAAGTCACACAAAAATATTATATATAAACATCATGGATATGAGTGTAAACGATGTTCTAGTCATTTTATCAATAGTCAGTGCAATTATTTCAATCGCCTATGCCAGTGATCGTCGAATTTGGTTCTACAAATTTTCCATACAAGACTTATGGATATCCATTGGAATCTTCCTTATAATCAATTATTTCATTTTTTTTGACTTATTCAAAGCATGGGGATTATATATACCTTACCTTACAGAAGAAAATGAAAAATATCCCATCCCCCAAGCATGGGCCTACTTTGTCTCAATTCTATTTATAGCTTATATTATTTATAAAATAGTCAAAGCCCCTTTTCCTAAAAGTAGAAAAGAAGCCTTATTAAATTACTATCAGACACTCATCTCAAGTAATATCTCGCTTCTCGTCAGCTACATCAAGGAATACCATTCCCAAGCATTAAAAGAACACATTCTCCATTGCAACCAACGATATGCCCAAACATCATTCTCACAAAGCAAATGCAAACAAGATGAGTTTCCGGCGCAGCTTCTACAACAAATTATTTTTAGTAAACCTTTTATCTCAGCATCCCTGAAACAACATCCGTTATTTTTTCTTCAGATAGTTCATAACCTGTACAATCCCAATATTGTAGGTTATAAAGATTGCGTAGAGTATTATTATCGCGAAATGATTAAACAAGGAAATTTTTTATTAACCGAAGGATTGAATCAGACAAATAATTTCGCCGGGACTGCAATTCCTCAAAAATACATTTATAGATTATCCGATTCTGTTTTTTCCCAGTTAACTTTCGGGAACATTCTGTTTACATATTATACCAAAGTATGGAAAGCTTTCGGTGAAGAAGGATATCGTGATGCCTGTAACAACCTCCTTTTCAAACAGGAAATTAATGAATTTCTGAATGAACATTATCGAAATACGCCAGCCCGGCTCTGCCTCACCTTTTATGATATTTTCATCCGTCATTTGTTTTATGCTCAACTCTCAAAAAACGAACTTTTCACCTCGATCTTTATTTATCCTCATTATATTTTCTTGATTTGCGAAGCTACAACTCGAACTAAAGACGAAGATAGCACCTATGCATTTAAGTTATCAGATGAAATATTGAGTTACTTGCATGATTGGCTCAGTTTCTTAAGCGAATGTAAAAGCACCTTTCTTGAATTTGACATATTAAATATTCCCAAACAATTAATTACGTGGTCACAACTGACTCTTTCTTATAAAGCTAAAATTGCCCAATGGTATATAGAAACATTATTAGACACTACCATTTATTTGGATGAAACCGAAGCTTTCACTAAACAATATCTGGGAAATTTCGACCAACTGATTAACGAGATAAGTCACAAAGAAATTCTCTCACATGCATGGACTAGGATTGATCATGTAAAGTACGACCATTATCCTTTGTACACAACCATAAAAAGTCTTATCCCTGACATAAAAAAGCCCTAATCACTTTGCACTTTTCCCGTCTTGTGCTATCTTTGTCTCACAAACGTATAGGAGCATTGTAAGCGGTTATGAAAAAGATAGAAATCATCATCAACGAATTCGGTCCATTGTCCAATCAGACGATTACACTGGCCCCATTCATGATATTTACCGGAAAGTCCGGCCTCGGCAAGAGCTATGCCAATTACCTGACCTACTACTTCTTTTCATCCTTCACCGAAGGCCGCCTGCAAGGTCTTGTCGAAAACAAGATAAAAAAGAACCGTACCGACCAGCAGTTTACCATCACCGAAGACGAGCTTCGCCAGTGGCTGAACAATGGGGTCGAAGAATTCATGCGCGATTTTCTGGGCGAAAGCAGCTTGACCTGTCAGGTAAATTTTTCATTCAGTATTGGAGAAAACAAGCAGCTGAACATTTCCTATATGAGAGAAGAGTTGGAAAAAGAACTTCAAGAAACGTTTGAGGGCCAAAGAATAGTCATGGCTAATGTAACTATCAATTCATTGCCCCCTGTACGTATCTTTGAATTTTCTTCCGACGAGACGGCCTTTTCCATAACCAAAGCCCTTAGACAACACTTGCAAAACAATCTGTTTGAACAACGTTTTACCAAATCAGTTATACTTCCTCCTGCCCGCGGTGCCTATGTTGGCGAGAATTATACGACCAAAGAGAGGATTGCTTCCTCCACAGGCATGTACCGTCTGTTCCTGCGTGACTCGGACCAAAGTCTACTACCAGTTTTCAGGGGAAAAGCCGACCGCCAGTTCTTCACCTCCCAGATTGAAAAATTGATTGACGGAAAGCTGGTCTCTGAAAAAGGCATTCAATCCCTGACACTACCCAACGGACATAAAATTTCCCTTACAGCCTCCGCCTCCTCCATCAAGGAACTGAGTCCGCTGCTGTACTATATGATGAACTGGTCCAACACACCTCTCACTATCTGCCTGGAAGAGCCCGAAGCCCATCTGCACCCCGATATGCAGGTAGATATTGCCAATCTGCTGGCTGCCCTGTTCAACAAGCAATCCTTCCTTCAGCTGACCACGCACAGCGACTACTTCCTGCAGCGCATCAACCAGCTCATCAAGATAGGTTACATCCGGCAGGAACAGCCCGAAGCCTACAAAAAGCTGTGCGAAGACCGAAAGCTTAACAACCGCTTCTACCTGGATGCCAGCCAGATAAAGGCCTATTACTTCCATGCGGACGAGAACCATCAGTCCCATGTCGAGGAACTGAAGATTGGCCGGAACGGCATCCCCTTCTCCACCTTCTTCGACACCGTAAAAAAACTGAGAGAAGAAGAAGATTACCTGAACGATATACTGGATAACTATGGCAGTACAATTGAATGATTTGACTTCGTTGTATGAACCGTTTCTTTTTGAAAGCGGCAATGGCATTGTTCGCTTAAAAGAAAAACAAAACAAAAGTAACGGATTGGCAGGGGTAGATTTGCGCATAGACGGTCCCTTCATTTTTTTGACCCCTAACTTTCTAGAACATACAAAAGATTTATATAAACGAAGAAAGGGGGAACACATCAGCCTGAAAACAAACAACGACGGTACTTTGTTAATAGATGATATCGAGGGAAATCATTATTTGGTCTATATTGAGTTGAAATCCGGCTTTACCAAGGTGAGCAGTAAAGCCATCCATCAGATACCCGTTTCATCCATCAAAATCAAATCCTACCTCCGCAACCTGGCAAGCTACGTACCCGGTGAATACAAGGAGCTGGGACTGATCATCAGCTATCCACCCCAGGCTTCGGACAAGCTCGATGCCGAAAACAACGATATGGTGTTCGATGCGAAGCAAGCATATATCGACGGACAAACCCATTCCCAGGCAAACGCCATCGACCAGTCCCTGCGCCGAAACGGGGTAGCCATCATCCAGGCATCCGATTTCCCTACATTGTCACAAGCGACTTTCCACCCCGACATCCAGTTTCAAGAAATGCCCGTCTTTCACAAGTCCGTTACGGCAAATGGCGAAACGATTGATTTGACGCCTCTGCTGAAACAGGTATAGAATCAATATAGCCTCCTGCAATATCAATACACCATTCATCATTAAAAAAATTCTTCATTCTTCATTCTTCATTCTTCATTTATTATTTGTACCTTTGCCCCCATAAAACAACTAATCCTCTGGTTCGTCTCCCCCAAAAGCGTTGGGAGGGGCGAACGCGTAGCGTACCCAGACCGCAAATTATTCTACATTTACATAATGGCCAAAAATATCCTACTTGTAACATGGTATAAATCCACTAATTGTGGTACATGTTTACAATCGTACGCACTTTATCATATCCTTTCACAACGGTATAATGTTTTCTTTTTAGGGAGAAGAACATATTATTCGTTATCTAATCCCGAATTTTATAAAAAGATTTATCTGAACATCAAAAAGAAGCTTCATATATCTCATAGTCATAAAGTTCAAAATAGCCACTCTGCCTTTTCAAAGGCAATTCAGGCTCATACACAGAAATTTGCAAAATTCATTCAAGAGAATTATCAGATCCAACCGCTTAAGAGCCATAAGGACTATAAAAAAGTCTGTACACAATATGATGCTTTTATCGTCGGTAGTGACCAATTATGGAGTCCACAAATGTTTAGCTCTGCCTATATGCTTGATTTCGTTCCCAAATCAAAAAAGAAAATTACCTATGCTGCAAGTTTTGGAGTAGACAATGTTCCACAGCATTATTATAAGTTATATAGTCGGCTTCTAAAAAGACTGGACACCATTTCTGTGCGTGAACCAAGAGCAAAAGAGCTTGTGAAAGAAATCGCACAAAAGGATAGTGTTACAGTATTAGACCCTACTTTTTTGTTGACTCCTGAAGAATGGCGAACCTTTGCAACCCAATCCGATGTTATGAATCAATATGACATTTATGACAAATACATCATTGCCTATTTCATTGGCTCATCAGATTTCAACCATCTAACAGTCGCCAAAGATCTTGCCAGACAATTAAACTGCAAACTGGTTGTGATTCCTAACAGAGTAGAAGATTATTCGTTGACAGACTCTGACATAACCCTGATACTACCCGATACTTGCAACTACGATTTTGTAAAGCTGATTGACAATGCAGAAATAGTCTGTACAGACTCTTTTCATGCAGTGGTATTCTCTTTTTTAATGGATACCAGTTTTTTTGTATTCCCACGTTTCAAGAAAGGAGATGTCAACAGCCAAAACAACAGACTTGATAATATATTAAACAAATTTGGCTTAATGGATAAAAAATGGCAAGAAGAGTGGCTTTCAAATATCCAAGAACATCTAACACATGACTATTCATCCGGATATAAAGTTCTTGAAGAAGAGCGAAAGAACTGCCTGCATTTTTTGTTCAACGCGATAGAAAAATAAATATGCCCCAATTAGCCCCAAAAGAATTGTGTAACGGATGCGAAGCATGTGCCAATATCTGTGCACATAATTGTATCAGTTTTCAATTAGACAATACTGGATTTTATTATCCACAAGTAAATGCCTCACAATGCACTAATTGTGGATTATGTGAAAAGACATGCCCTGTTCTTAACAACGATAGGTTAACATTCCGTCACATTGAGTATAATGATGCCATTGCTTACGGAGCATATATGAAAAACCAGAAGGATATTAAAAAATCCGCTTCCGGTGGTATAGCCTATGCTTTAGCACAACACATTTTTAAACAAGGCGGAGTTGTATATGGAGTAATATATCAAAATCACTTTCGGGATATTGTGTATGCCAAAAGCTGTACATTAGAATCATTTCAAGCAATGCGTGGGTCAAAATATGTTATGGCCCGCAAATACGCCATATACAGAGATGTCAAGAAAGACTTAAAAGATGGCAAAAAAGTGCTTTTCATTGGTTTGCCTTGTGAGGTAGGAGGTCTATATTCCTACTTGGGGCATGATTACACAGAATTATTTACCACCGAACTTATCTGTGCGGGAACTGGTTCCTATTTAGCCCACCAAAATTTTTTAGAATCATTTGAAAAACATACAAATTCTGAAATCCAATCATTTACTTATCGATATAAAAAAAGAGGGCAATTACCATATTATATTGCAGTTCAATCAGCTCAGCACAAAAAATATCTGGGTGAGTTCAGCTATTCATCACTTGGCAGTTGCATTGAAAAATACAAGCGGGAATCCTGCTATCACTGCATCTATAAATCCGAAAACAGAAAAGCTGATCTGACAATTGGAGACTTTTGGACACTCAATCCCCTACACCCTATTTATAACCACTGGGGAACTTCCGTCATATTTCCTCGCACGATAAAAGGAAAACGACTATTCGAAGAATTGGATAACATCATCAAGCAACAGGTTGACATCTCCATCGCATTGCGTAGTAATTATGGCCAATTAAAGACAAATTCTCTCCCACCCAATAATAGAACAGAGATTGAGAATGTTCTGTTAACACAAGGAATAGAGGGTTTTGCACGTCATTATACTCCAATGCCTTCCATTTCACACCGACTCATCGGATATATCCCAGGAGACTGCTACAAACATATCAAAAAAATGGGGTATTGGTTAAAATCTAAATTACATGGAATTAGATAGAAAGAAGAATGCCTTCAGAGGGATATTAGCGGGAAGCCTGAATAAAGTAATAGTGATGGTATTGCCATTCATCATGCGTACCATCATTCTTTATTATTTAGGTACACAATATTTAGGCTTATCATCACTCTTCACTTCCGTATTGGGCTTATTAAGTTTAGCGGAACTGGGCATCGGTAGCGCGATGATATTCAGCATGTACAAGCCCATCGCAGAAGATGACACCCCTACAATATGTGCCCTATTGAAATTATATCGTAAGCTTTATCGAATCATCGGCTCTATCATAACCATAGGAGGATTGTGTCTATTGCCCTTTTTGGACAAAGTAATTACCGGCAATGTCCCTTCAGACATTAATATCTACATTCTATACATCATTTATTTACTTAATTCAACCCTGACCTATTTTCTTTTCTCATACAAAAATTCACTATTGGATGCTCATCAGAGAAAAGATATAGATTTGAATATTAACAGTATATTAACCATAACCGAATATGTCATACAAATCATTCTTATTTTGTGGACCCGAAATTATTATGCATACGTCATTATATTCCCCATATTTACCTTAATCGGCAATCTTATAAGGGCACACATTGTCTCTAAAATGTATCCCCAATATAAATGTAAAGGTGAATTGGATCCACAAATCAAGAAAGACATCTATAAAAAAATCGGAGCATTATCCTTGCACAAAATAGGCAATGTATTCTCCAATTCTTCAACCAATATCATCGTATCATCTTTATGCGGACTTACAGCCGTGGCCATTTATGGAAATTACTATTATGTCTCAAGTTGCCTAGTCAGTATTTTAGGTATTATTTTCGTTTCACTGACTGCTGGAATTGGGAATAAAATGGTGCTTGAATCAGTAAGCAGCAATGAGCAGACTTTTAAGAATCTGAATTTTATCAACATGTGGATAACCATATGTGTCGCTTCATGCTTGATGAGTCTCTATCAACCATTTATGCAGATTTGGGTTGGAGCCAAAGGAGATGATTTATTCCTCCCTATTACTGCCGTCATTGCTTTTGTGTACAATTTCTATATTCAACAAACCCGCAAAGTCGTGTGCCTGTTCAACGATGCGGCAGGTATTTGGAAAGAAGATCAATTCAAACCGATCATAGGGGCCATCGTTAATATTACTATTGGAGTTATTCTCACAAAGCATTATGGGATTATCGGCGTAATTTTAGGTTTCTCTGTAAGTTTGACTCTTGTGGAATTCCCATGGGAAACATACGTATTATTTAAACATTATTTTAAAAAGAGCAGTATCTCCTATCTCAAAGAATTTGCAATTTATACAATTACAGCCATCGCATGTATAGCAATAACTTATCTTACATGTAGTTTATGTCCAGAAACTGGATATGTTTCATTTATAATGAAGGCATGCATTGCTATCATCTTACCAAACATTCTACTATTTATATTATTCCATCATAAAACAGAGTTCTCATACGCATACAAAAATATCTTACTCAAATTACTACGAATAAAATAAGTTTATGAATACAAAATCATACGACTATCTGATTGTTGGTTCTGGCCTATTTGGCGCTACTTATGCCTATAAAGCCATACAGGCGGGCAAACGTTGTCTGATTATAGACAAACGTCCTCACTGGGGAGGGAATGTCTATTGTGAAAACATAGAAGGCATCAATGTACACAAATATGGAGCTCATATTTTCCACACCAGTGACAAGGAAGTTTGGGACTTTGTAAACTCCATCGTGGAATTCAATCGGTATACCAACAGCCCTGTGGCAAACTACCAAAGCAAACTATATAACCTGCCTTTCAACATGAATACCTTCTACCAGATGTGGGGAGTGACAAGCCCTGAAGAAGCACAGGCCAAGATAGAAGAGCAAAAGGCAGAAGCAGAAGCTGTCATGAAGCGGGCGGGCATTACAGAACCCAGAAATCTGGAGGAACAGGCCATCAGCCTGATCGGAAAGGATATCTACGAAAAACTGATTAAGGGATATACGGAAAAGCAATGGGGACGGAAATGCACGGAACTGCCGGCCTTCATCATCAAGCGTCTGCCGGTACGTTTTGTCTTTGACAACAATTACTTCAACGACAAATACCAAGGCATCCCCATCGGTGGATATAACAAACTGATTGATGGCCTGTTGGAGGGTATAGAAGTTCGTACAGGAGTTGATTTCTTCGAAAATCGGGAATATTGGGAAGGTATTGCTGACAAGATTGTATTTACCGGAAAGATTGATGAGTTCTATGATTATCGTTTCGGTAAGCTGGAATATCGTACGGTGCGTTTCGAAGAAGAAACGCTTGATTGTCCCAACTATCAGGGTAACGCGGTAATCAACTATACCGAAAAGGATGTACCCTATACCCGCATCATCGAACACAAGCATTTTGAGATGTTTGGAACGGAAGTATACCAATGTCCACGAACCGTGATTTCTAAGGAATACTCTACCGAATGGAAGGAAGGAATGGAACCCTACTACCCAGTCAATGATGAGAAGAACAACGCTTTATATGGGAAATATAAAGAATTGGCGGACCAGGAAAACAACGTAATCTTTGGAGGTAGATTGGCAGAATATAAATATTATGACATGGCACCCATTATCCAAAAAGTATTAACGTTATCTATATAAATTATGAACTACGCAATCGAAGAATATGTCTTTAATGATTATAATGCCTCTTCCAAAGCCCGGAAAGACATTTCATATTTCGTCCACCAATTCGGATTTAAGACATTAATAAAAAATGACAAGTCTCAAAAAAGATACGGGAAAATAACCAAAGCAATAAAAGCCCTCCAAGTTTTTGCTAAAGTATTTACTTTAAATAAGAATGATGTTTTGTTTATACAGACATCACATTTATTGCTAAAACCCATCCTTCGTATCAAAATAATTCGGAAATTTAAAGTCATTTATCTCATACACGACATATTCTCACTATGCTATAATACAGAACAGTCTATCAGAGAACATCGTAATGAAATTGAAAGAGATATCAATCTTATCAATGCCTGTGATTGTGTGATTGCGCATAATCAATTCATGATTGACAGATTAAGAGAGCTTGGTTGCAAGACATCTTTAGTATCGTTAAACATATTCGACTATGCTTGTTCTATTCCCGCAAAAAAACGAACTTGGGACAAAAACAATATAGAAATTGCATTTGCAGGTAATATTTCAAAATCACGATTTCTCAATCAACTGGACAAGAATAATCCACCTTTTCAAGTAAATGTATATGGATCACCGCAACCCCACTTTCAACATCTGAACTACAAGGGATGTGTAGATGCTGATATATTGCCTAATGTCATAGAAGGACACTTCGGATTAATTTGGGAAGGAGATTATGAAGTGAATTTAGAAAACAATTATAATCAAATCAATAATCCTCACAAACTATCCATGTATATTGTGGCTGGATTACCTATAATTACTTTAAAAGGTAGTGCTGCAGGATTCTTTATCGAAAAAGAAGGAATAGGATTTACAGTAACTTCATTAGATCAAATACACGATAAAATAACTCACATCAGTGAAAAACAATATAATGACATGACAATAAAGTGCCTTTACTTAAGGAATAAGTTGATAAATGGTTCACATATAAAAGAGGCACTTTGCAGCTCATTGCATTCCATATAAAATCAACTTAATTATGAAAATTACATTAGTCCCTACTGCTGGTTTATGTAACCGAATAAACGCAATTCTTTGTGCTATAGTGTCTTACGAGCAATATAAAATACCCACAGAAATATATTGGGAAAAAACAAAAGATTGCTATGCAGAGTTTAAAGATTTGTTTGAGCCTTTAAATCATCCAGACATAAAAGTTCTACCATTAAAGAAATTTTACCTCAAGCCTGGAGGTAAAAGACAATTATTTATTCCAAATCTTTTGCGAAAATTCAGATTTGATATTTCATATAACGGGAATAAACCTTCGGTTTCAGAAAAAGAATTAAATATTCTTTTAAAAAACAAGGAAAATATTTATATAACTTCCTACAATAGATATTGCGTCATACCTCCAATCACATTTTCTGTAGAAAATTACTTTACACCAGTTAAAAGCATAAAAGACCAAATCACCGAACTTGTAGAAAAATATTACACAACCCATACAATAGGGGTACATATAAGACAAACAGATAATTTAGCTGCTATTAAAAATAATCCAATTGAAAAATTCATAAATCTTATGGATAAAGAAATAAAGCTAAATCCAGAAACGAACTTTTATTTAGCTACAGATTCTGAGAAGATAAAACAAAAACTAATGAAGAAATACAAAGAAAAGATTATTCCTACTCACTATTCTCTAAACAGAAATACAGAACAAGGAATGAAAGATGCAGTTACAGATTTATTCTGTCTAGGGAAAACAAAAAAAATTTTAGGATGCAATGAATCCACATATTCAAGAATAGCAGCTGAACTACGCCAAATTGAATTAATAGTGTGAATGTAGACTGTATAAAAATATAAAAATATAACTCAGAGAAAAGAATCACTATATAAATTTTGAGAATATATTCCCGTAAGCAGTCAAAAAATGGCTATTAATTGAAATAG
>ULPL01032982.1_pt1 | contig 53074 bp, 52 predicted proteins | sample 1953481 | NCBI WGS metagenome assembly ULPL01 (sample SAMEA4835628, study PRJEB28245) | human gut metagenome | biome: gut microbiome; material: fecal sample | place: Denmark | collected 2008 | reverse complement strand
CCTTCGCTGTCGAAAATGCCGTGTACATAAGTGCCGTAAACATTAAGCTGCCCTTCAATATGCTGGGAACCTTCCGGCATAATACCGCCTTCTTCGTAAATAGGCTGCATCTGCGTAAGCGCATTATCTTTATCAAATTCGGTTACGCCGGAATGAATTTCGTAGCCGTAAAAATCTTTGCCGCTGAGATTTGCAAAAACGCCCTGCACGCTGCCGAAACGGCCTTCCACGCGAATAGTGCGTTTCTTTTCTGCAAAAATGGTTTCAACATCCAAAAGCCCGATACCGGCAGTATCGCCGCCTTCTTCAACGCCATACGGGTCGCTCAGGTTTTTGCCGAGCATCTGGTAACCGCCGCAAACGCCGAAAATAACAGTCCCTTTATGCGCGTGCTTCAGAATTTCCGCTTCAAAGCCGCTCTGGCGCAGCCATTTCAGGTCGCCAATAGTATTTTTGGTGCCGGGAATGATAATCATATCGGGATTTTTCAAATCTTGCACTTTATCTACATAACGCAGGGAAACGCCGGGAATAAGTTCAAACACGTTAAAATCGGTGTAGTTGGACATGCGCGGAATACGCACAACGGCAATATCAACCGCTTTAACTTCGGTATGTTCGGTTAAGCGTTCGGAAAGGCTGTCCTCGTCTTCAATATCGACATGCAGCATCGGCACTACGCCTACAACTGGCACGCCTGTTTTTTCTTCAATCATTTTCAAACCCGGGCGCAGAATTTCCACATCACCGCGGAATTTGTTAATGATAACGCCTTTTACCATTGCGCGTTCATCCGGCTCAAGCAGCATTAACGTTCCGTAAATGGAGGCAAATACGCCGCCGCGGTCGATATCCGCAACCAGAAGCACAGGAGCCTTTGCCATTTTGGCCATGCCCATGTTTACAATATCGTCGGTTTTAATGTTAATTTCCGCCGGGCTGCCGGCACCTTCGATAACAATAATATCATTTTTATCTGCAAGTCCGTTAAAAGCTTTCATAATTTCCGGCTTCAGCGTATGTTTCATTTTAAAATATTCAGCCGCTGTCATTGTGCCGATAGGCTCACCGTTTACAATAACCTGCGAACCGCAGTCACTGGTAGGTTTTAACAAAATCGGGTTCATGGCAACGTCAGGTTCAATACCGGCAGCTTCCGCCTGTACAACCTGTGCCCTGCCCATTTCCGCGCCGGTGCGCGTTATAAAAGAATTAAGTGCCATATTCTGCGATTTAAAAGGCGCCACCTTATAGCCGTCCTGATTGAAAACACGGCACAAGCCCGCAGTCACAAGGCTTTTGCCTGCATTTGACATTGTTCCCTGAACCATTATTGTTTTGGCCACGTTAATCACTCGCTCCCATTAAAAATTTATGTATATCATGGTAACCGCCAATAATAGGCGCATTATTATCACAGTTAACTGCGGCGGCAATTACCGGCACATTACCGGCGCTGTGTTTGCCTGTTACGCAGCTTGTTACATGGTCGCCGCAAATAAGTATTTTAAGCGGCTCTTTAACGCTTTTTAAAACAGGGCCGATAAAGTCTTCATCAATGCGTGTTATAAAATCCGCTTTGCCGGTGTAATCATACCTGTGCGCCGCTTCGTCGCTGCCGTTAAAATGCGTAACCACAAAATCGTAATCCTTTAAAAATTTTATGGTTTGCCCTGCCTTGGCACAAATGTCGGTATCAATATCCGCCGTTGCCGTTGGCAAATCAGGCACCGGCATTTTCAGCGCGCGTGCAATGCCGCGTACAATTTCGGCCCTGCATACGGCTGCGCCTTTAATGCCATGCAAATCATAAAATGCAGGCAGCAGCTTTCTTTCCGAAGGCCCCCAAGGATAAATTCTGTAACTGATGCCGTTTCTGGCAAAAGGTTTAAGTTTTTCGGTTGTTTCATCTATAAATGTTTTTAAAAGCAATGACCTTGCTTTCAAATCACTTAAAAGCATGTCAATATTAAGCCCCATGCTCTCGTGCGGAGGAGCAATATGGCAGTCATGCAGAATCTGCCTGTCATTATCCAAAATCAATAAATTGCGGTACTCGGAAAGATGCAAAAACTCAATTCCCTGCCACAGCTTATTGCATACGGCGGCAGCTTCTGCCATTTCTTTTGCTGTAAGCCCCATTGCGTTAAAGGAAACAAGCCTACCGGCTTCGTCAACGGATGCCAGATTGCAGCGCAGCACCATTTCATATTCACTGATGTCGCGCCCGTTTGCCAAAAGTTCCAGATAGGCACGGTTAAGCGGGAAATCCTTCTGCTCAACGCCCAGCAGCCGTAAAATACAGCCCAGGCTTTCCGCCGGAAAATCATTGCCGCAAATGCTTATTTCCGAATATGAACCTTTTTTCAGCAGTTTGTCAATGTTAGGATGCCGGGCATATTCAAACGGCGTCCTGCCCCCAAAAGCATCTATCGGGTCATCTCCCAACCCGTCAATTATCACCATTAATGAGCGCATTATTTTGTACTTCCTTTAATGCTTTGATAAATCTTATATTAACGGCATGCCTTTTAACGGCAATGCGGTAATAATTTCCGTTTAAGTTATGGTAATTGGCGCAGCTGCGGATTAAAAAGCCCTTCTTTAAAAGCTGTTCTTTTAAATCCTGCGGCTGTTCCAGTTTGAAAAATATATAATTAGCCTCAGAACCATAGGTTTTAGCGCCGAGCCTGTTCAGCGCAGCGGTAAGATAACGGCGTTCTTTTGCTATAAGTTTTTTTGCCTTTTCAACATATGCAGTTTCATCCAAGGCAGCACAGCCTGCTTCCTGCGCCGGTACGGAAACATTCCAGTCCTGCCCGCATTCATGCAGGCGCAAAAGCAAAACCGTATCTGCCGTAATGCAGTAGCCAAGGCGCAAACCCGGCATGGCATAGGTTTTGGTAAAAGCCTTTAATATAATAAGATTATTATTGCTTTGCAGCTTTTCAATCATGCTGTAAGCATTTTCGTCAGCCACAAAATCCATAAAACATTCGTCAATTAAAATTTTTATATTAAGTTTTTGGCATTTGGCAATTATCTCTGTCAAAAGTTCTTTACCAATAAGTTTGCCGGTAGGATTATTGGGATTGCAGATAACCATAAAATCAATATCCGGCGTCAACTGCTGCAAAATATCGCTCTGTGGTTCAAAATTATTTTCTTCCCGCAGCAAGTAATAATCTATCCGGCAACCAACACTGCGCAGAGCCTTTTCATAATCGGCAAAGGTAGGCGCCAGAAGCAGCGCTTTTTTCGGCCTTAAGGCCAGAGCCAGTTTAAACAGTACATCTGCTGCACCGTTGCTGAAAAAAATGTATTCCCCGGGCACGGCTAAAAATCCGGCCAGTTTTTCCGTTAAGCGGCGGCAGAACGGGTCCGGATAATCCGCACATCCTGCAATGGATTTTACAATTGCTTTTTTTACAGACTGCGGCAAACCAAGCGGATTAATATTTGCAGAATAATCAGCAAGGTTCTTTTTGCCGCTGGCGGTATATACATCGCCGCCATGCACATAGGTATACATCATTTACTCTCCAATTATAAAAATCTTAATTAAATACACCAATGAAAAAGTTAAAATGCTTAAAATACAGGTCATGTACATTAAGCCATTCATTTTTACAATGTCTTCGGCATCCGTTTTTTTCACTTCGTCGCCAATGGTATCTTTAGGCACCCATTTGCCAAAATAAAAATGCCCGCCGCCAAGTTTAATGCCAAGCGCACCGGCTGCCGCCGATTCCGTCATGGCCGAATTGGGGCTTAAATGGTGGCGCCTGTCGCGCTTAAAAATACGCCACGAACCGGAAGCATCCATATTCAGAAAATACGCTGCCGCTACCATTAACAAACCGGAAATGCGCGCCGGTATAAAGTTGGCAACGTCATCCAGCTTTGCTGCACAGCGCCCGAAATACAAATATTTATCGTTTTTATAGCCAACCATGGAATCCATGGTGTTAATTGCTTTATACAAAAATGCCAGCGGCGCCCCGCCGATAAACATGAAAAACAGCGGTGCAATAACGCCGTCAGAGGTATTTTCCGCAACTGTTTCCACGGCAGCCTTTGCAACTTCTTCATCGGTAAGTTCTGCCGTATCGCGCCCTACAATCCACGAAAGTTTTTTGCGCGCTTCCTGCAAATCGCCGCTTTTCAGTGCATCGTACACCTGCAAGCTTGCTTCTTTAAGGGAACGCATTGCAAAAATCTGATAAAACATAAATGTTTCAACGGCAAACGCCAGTACCGGGCTGTACATTTCCGCCAGCGTTAAAATAAAATACGGCACGGCAAAAGCTACCGTTAAAACAATAACCACCAGCACAAAACCGCCCATCAGCAAACCTTCCGGCTTTTCTCCGCAAAAGCGGCGCACAGCCTTTTCGGTTATGCTTATCAGTTTGCCTATAAAGCAAATAGGATGCGGCAGCCAGCGCGGGTCGCCAAAAATAAAATCTAAAATAAACCCCAAAATTATTGCTGTTAAAAGAACCATACTACAAACCCTTCATCATCAACCAATCATTATTTATCCCTGTAAGCGCGGCAGGCTTTTACAAAATTTGCAGCAAACTCTGTATTGCCCCACAAATGAATGTGCGGATAGCCTGCGTAAATGTTCGGCGTTGTGTAAACCGCTTCCCATGCTTTTGTTCCGGAAGCTTTGGCAACTGCAAAAGTGTCGCCGTTATTGGTGCTGTCAGAATAATGGAACTCGTGCCCGTTAATTTGCCCGCCTTTTTTGCACAGCAGATTATCGCGTTTGGCCGTTAAAACAACATAGCCAAAACGGTTCAGCTTCTGCGTCATATAAGTTTCGCCGTCTACAACGCCTGTCCAGTCATAAACCTGCCCATTTTTATCTCGGAAAGCCTTCATCAGGTACATAAAGCCGCCGCATTCGGCAATGCACGGCAGCCCGGAGTCTACCGCATTTTTTATGCTTGCACGCATGGATAAATTATCCTGCAGCACCTTGGCATACAGTTCCGGATAGCCGCCGCCAAGATACAAGCCGTCGCATTCCGGCAGCTGTTTATCTTCCAGCGGGCTGAAATATACAAGCTCAGCACCGAGGCTTTCCAAAAGTTCCAGCGCGTCCTGATAATAAAAGCAAAAGGCCTTGTCGTAAGCAACGGCAATTTTTACACCGGCAATTTTTTCCTGCTGCAAATCAGTATAGGTTAATGCCGGAGCCGCTGCCGCAATTTCAAGCAGCCTGTCAAAATCAATGCTTTTTTCTGCCTGGGCAGCAAGCGTATTGATAATTTCCTGCAAACCTGTAATTTCGCCTGCAGTTACAAGCCCTAAATGGCGGCTTTCAAAATTGCAGTTCTCCATATGCGGCATATAGCCGAGCAAAGGTATGCCGGTTTCTTTTTCAATGGCTTCTTTATAAAAAAGATAACTCATTGCCGTTACATTATTTAAAACCGCACCGGCAACATTTACATCTTTACGGAAGTTTTTAAAGCCTTCAATCATGGCGGCAATTGAAAGAGCAGCCCCTTTGGCGTTTACAACCAAAATTACAGGCGTTTTGGTAAGGCGCGCTAAATCGTAGGCACTGCCTTTAAGAGTAGTGCCCATGCCGTCAAAAAAGCCCATAGCCCCTTCCAAAACCGCAATATCGCAATCTTTGCCGTTTTTGGCAAGCAGATATTTGGCAGTTTCTTCCGGAAGCATGAATAAATCCATATTGCGTGATTTTGTGCCGATAACGCGTGAATGAAACATCGGGTCGATATAATCCGGACCGGATTTAAATGCTGCCGTTTTCAGCCCTTTGTTCATTAACGCTTTCAGCACGGCACAAGTTAAAGTTGTTTTGCCGCTGCCGCTGGCAGGTGCAGCCAGCATAAAACGCGGCAGCTTCAGTTCAGCCATTTTACTCACCCTTTTTCAATGCCGTCATTATATAAACAGGGTTCTGGGACATCATCAAATTATAAGCGCCAAGTTTTTTGGCGCGCGCCGCAAAAACATTTACAATATCAAGCGCGTAGGCTTCATGCTGCTTGTAATACTCCACCACTTCTATCAAAGTTTCAACGGTAATGGCATTAATTACCACACGGCAGTTTTCGTTTTTGGCATAAATGGTGTCTAACATTTTACACAAATTACCGCCGCTGCCGCCGATAAACACGCAGTCCGGCACCGGCATTTCTTCCAGTTTTTCCGAAGCCTCTCCTGCAATTACGGTAAGGTTCTCCACGCCGAACAGCTCTTTATTTTTTTCAATAAGCTGCACTGCTTCCGGATTGCGTTCAAACGCATAAACCATTCCGCGTCCGGCCTGCAAAGCAAGTTCAATGGAGCAGGAACCAGTACCGGCGCCAATATCATAAATAACGTCGGTTTCCTGCGGCATCAATTTGGAAATGGAAACCGCACGAATTTCCTGCTTCGTCATCGGCACTTTGCTGCGCATGAACAAATCATCGTTCAAACCGTGAACATTATGTGCCAAAGTTTTGGCGTCTTTATTAATAATCATCATTACAGAAAGCGAAGAAAACTGTTTTTGTGCAGCTTCTTCCGCCTTCATGGAACTGATATTTTCGTTATCATAAGAAAGGTTTTCACCTACATAAACCTGCACGCCGCCAAGCCCGAAACGGCACAGTTTGGCGCACAGAGCCTGCGGCGAATTTTCTCCGCCGGTAAGGGCAAATACTTTTTCATTATGGGCAACGGCTTCAATAAAATTCTGCCTGCGGCCGTGCATGCTGATAATTTTTGCGTCATCCCATGACATTTGCAGCTGCTGCGCAAAATAAACAAGGCTGCTGATACCGCAAAAGCGCACACATTCACAATCCGGCAGCTTGCCGCTGATAGTTTTGGCAAGGCTGAAAAAGCCTACGTCGCCGCTTACAAGTATGCTGACAATATCTTTTTCAGGATTGGCATTTGCGCAAATATTGCATATTTCTGCTGTCTTGATGGTGTCATAAAAACGCTTTTCCGATGCAAAATTTGCAAGCATACGCTTGTCGCCAATCAAAATCGTACTTTGGTTTATTGCTTCAAGGGCTGCGCCGGTTAACAGTTTGGGGTTGCCCGGCCCAATGCCTACAATATTAACCCTTAACATTTCTTCACCTTCATTCTGCGGTCTGGTAACGCTTTTTCATCAGCGCCGCTATATCTGCATAACCGCTGCCGTGTTCGTTTTCGCTTCTGGCAATTATAACAAGTTCCGCTCCGGCTTTATGTGCTGCGGATATTTTTTCTTCAAAGCCGCCGGCTTTGCCGGAATCCTTTGTTACAAGGTATTTTGCATTAAAATGCTTAATCATGGCTATGTTTAAATCTTCTTCAAACGGGCCCTGCATGCAGACCACGTTAGCAGGCTTATAGCCAAGCTCCACAGCTTTGGCCAGGGAATCCTGCATCGGCAAAATCCTCAGCGCTATACGTTCGCTGTAATCCGGCACAGCCGTAAAATCAGGCAGATTTTTACTGCCGGTTGTTAAAAATATTTTGCCTTCGGTATGGCTTAACAATTCGGCTGCTTCTGCGGCGTCGTGCACAACTATGGCACTGCCGTAGCCTGTTTCCGCCGGGCGTACAAGCCGCAGATACTCCGTATTGTTTAAAGCGCAGGCTTCTTTTACGGTTTGCGTAACCACCGTAGCATACGGATGTGTAGCGTCAATTACGCAGTCCGGCTTTTGTTCCGCCAAAAAGCTGCACATAGCCGTTAAATCCATACGTTCCGGCAAAACTTTAACATTATTGTGTTCTTCAATAAGGCCAGCTCCGTACAAGGTCGCTACCGAAACATAAATTTCAATATCAAGCGCGGCAAGCTCTTTTACAAGCCCGCGCCCTTCGCTTGTACCGCCGATAATCCAAATGCGTCTGTTCACAGCTTATAGCCTCTGAGGGTAACCAGTTTGCCGTTAATAACTTCGGTTTGCGAGTTGCCGATAATTACAGTGGAGAACATATCTACCTGTTTATCGCGCAGTTCCTGCAAAGTAGTAATTTCATAAGTTTCGCCGTCGCGGCCGATGTTGCGCACAATGCCTGCCGGTACATCCGGGCGCTGGTTTTTCAGCATAATGTCGCAGGCTTTCTGCAAATAATCGTGACGCTTAAAGCTGGAAGGATTGTACAGGCAAATGCAAAAATCAGCCTGAGATGCGCAGTCAAGGCGTTTTTCAATTTTTTCCCACGGAGTAAGCAAATCGCTTAAAGAAATAAGACAGAAATCGCTGATGAGCGGAGCGCCGAGCACAGCCGCACCGGAGCAGGCTGCGGTAATGCCGGGAACTACTTCAATATCCAGTTCCGGATGATCTGCCGCTACCTGGTACATAATGCCTGCCATGCCGTAAACGCCTGCGTCGCCGCTGGAAATCATGGCTACGGTTTTGCCTTTCAGAGCTTCTTCAACAGCAAGGCGGCAGCGGTCAACTTCCTTGCGCATACCGGTTGTTAAAAATTCCTTGCCGGGAAAATCGTTTTTAATCAAATCTATATAAACATGGTAACCCGCAATAACATCACATTTTTCAAGCGTGTTTTTAGCGCGTGCGGTCATTTGTTCCACACCGCCGGGGCCTAAACCTACTACATAAACTTTCTGCATTTTACACCATCCTAAATTTATTTTAAAAATCTATAATCAGCGGTTCTTCCGCAACCGCCAAAGTAACACCGTCATGGGCCGTTTTGCGTAATTTAAGGCAGCCGCCGCTTGCAAGCACTGCCGAACGCTCACAAACGTTATCAACGCCTGCAATGCTTTTTACAAAAGCGCTCGGCGTAAAATCACCCTTTGCCTGCTGCAGTTCTGCGGCGGTATAAAATTTTACCGGCACATTATGCTTTGCCGCAAAAGCAAGCAGCCCGGCTTCATCTTTTTTTAAATCTACCGAAGCTATGCTTTTTACGCAGCGCATGTCAAACCCATGCTTTTCCATTTCAGCAAGCACAAAATTTTCTATTTTTTCCAAAGGCGTATTTCTGCGGCAGCCAATGCCCAAATGTAAAATTTTAGGCATTAAAACAACTGTTGTGTTAAACGGCTTATTGTTTTTGCAGGTTGTTACAGCCATGCCTGTTTCTCCGCTTCCGGCAAGTTCCACGCCGGAAGGCAGAGCACCTTTAATTGCGTAATCGCTGCATAGTCCTGCCGTTTTACCGGCAACAAGCGCCGCTGCAAAATCTTTGGCGGCCTGCATGCTTTCAATAACCATGCCGCGCCTTGCCGCCCATTCGTCAACCGCAAACAGGTTATTAACATCGGTTGCTGTTGTTACAACGGGCACGGCTTTAATTGCGGCGGCAATCTGCCTTGCAAGCTCGTTGGCACCGCCAATATGGCCCGAAAGAAGCGATATTACAAAGTTTGCACATTCATCAATAACAAGCACTGCCGGATCGATGGTTTTGCTTTTAACATACGGCGCAATAGCGCGCACCGCAATGCCGCTGGCACCAATAAATATCAGCGCGTCAGCCTTATTAAAATACTCCGCGCAAACAGCCTTGTAGTCGTCAACAGCAGTTAAACCTTCGCATACACCGGCAAACTTCGGCATAGTGCAGCATTTTGCCTCGCAGCCAATACCTGCCAAAAACCTGCCTATGGCGGCGTTAAGAAGCCCGCCGCGTTTGCTGAAGGAAAAAATAACTGACAGCATTATTTAACCTCAGGTTTAATATCCAGTTTGCTCGGGTCTGCTTCGCGGTAGCCGTGTGCAAAGGTCGGGTTATACAGCTCGCTTCTGTCGTATTCGCTGCCAAGGAAATAGCCGACAGTAATGAGCGCGGTTTTGGTAATATTGTATTTTGCCGCGGTTTCGGCAATAGTGCCTACCGTGCAGCGGCAAACTTTTTCATCCGGCCAGGAAGCCTTATAAACAATGGCTGCCGGGGTATCTTCTTTGTAACCGCCTGCAATGAGTTCTTTCTGGAGTTTTTCAAGCATGCTGGAGCTTAAAAAGATTACCATTGTTGCATTGTGCGCAGCATAATCGGCAATTTTTTGTTTTGAAGGAACAGGAGTGCGCCCTTCCATACGGGTAATAATAACCGACTGGCTTACATTCGGCAGAGTGTATTCTGCTTTTAAAGCGGCTGCAGCGGCGCAGAAGGAACTTACGCCGGGCACAATTTCATAATCGAGCCCATAGCTGCGCAGAAGGTCAATCTGTTCGCGGTGAGCGCCGTAAATGCTGGGGTCGCCGGTGTGCAGGCGTACAACAAGCTTGCCGCTCTGTGCTGCCGGTACCATGGCTGCAATAACTTCTTCCAAAGTCATTTTTGCGCTGTCCATAATTACGCAGTCAGGTTTCGCATATTTTAAAAGTTCTGGGTTAACTAAGGAACCGGCATAAATAATAAGGTCAGCCTTTTCCAAAAGTTCTTTGCCTTTCACCGTAATTAAATCCACGGCACCCGGGCCTGCGCCAATAAAATAAATCATTTGTCAAACTCCTTTTCCTTAACTAAAATTATCGAAAAATAACTGCTTTTTTCGTCAATATCATTCAAATCACGGTAAACTTTTTCGCCGGGCAATCCGCAGCGTTCCACCATTGCGGCATGGCTCAAAAGTCCGCGCTCTTTAAGTTCGTCGCGCACACTGGCAATCTGGCTGGCCGATTTCATCAGCACTTTATTGCCGGGCGCGTCCAAAAATTTGCTCGATTCTTTATAACTGCCGGGCAGGATGATTAAAGGCTCTGCCTTTTCGCACAGCGATACGTTAAGTTTTGCGGCAACGGCGCAGAAGCTGGTTACACCGGCAACGAGTTCTGCATCATAGCCTGCTTTAAGCACCAGTTTATGCACATAAATGCAGGTTGCGTAAACAGTCGGGCAGCCAAGCGTGATGAACACCACGTTTTTGCCTTCGTCCAAAAGTTTGGTAATGGTATCGGCGCCTTCCTGATGTGCCTTGGCCAAAGCGTCTTTATCTTTCGTCATCGGCATGTAAATAACAACCTGTTCCTTTTCGTCGATATTTACAATCTGATTAACGATATTTTTTGCAGTCATAATATCGCCGTCGCCTTTTGGAAGCGCTACAACATCGCATTCCTTCAAAAGGCGTACTGCCTTCAGCGTCATCAGTTCCGGGTCGCCGGGGCCAATGCCTACGCTGTACAATTTACCTCGCATTATCTTCATCCTTCCTTTTCATCTGATGCAGTTTTATAAGTTCATCTGCATGGGCTGTTTTGCCCAAGATGCCATATACATTGGAAAACATCAGCGCGCCGGTTTTTAACTTGCCGTGCACGCGGTGCTGCATATAATAATCTATCTTTTCCGTAACGGCAGGCATAACTTTGTCAAACAGGTTTTCCGCCTTTAAAATTTTTATAACTTCGTCAGTAGTCAGTGCTTCGTAAATTTTACGCCCTGTTTCAAGGCCAGCGCCGTTAAACAGCGCCTGCAGGGCAAACAGTTCGGTGCGGCAGTCCGCATACTTGCTGTGCGTATTCATTACGCCCTGCGCCAGTTTTACCAGTTTGCCGCTGTGCCCTATTAAAAGCAGGCTTTCAAAACCCTTATACACGGCGTAGTCCAAAAGTTCACCTACAAAGTTGCTGCATGTAACGGCGTTGTCAATATCCACCTGCAAATTATCGCGTGTAAAATCTTCGCCGTAGTTGCCAAAAAATACCAATAAATCTTTATTACCCTTTTCGGCCTGTACATTTATTTCGGTGTACATGGTTTCAATCAGCGCCGTGTCGCTCATCGGCTCAACTATGCCACTGGTGCCCAAAATGCTGATGCCGCCTTCAATGCCAAGGCGCGGGTTAAAAGTTTTCGGCGCTATCTGTACACCTGCCGGGGCAGATATTGTAACCTTCAAGCTGCCGCTGTAATTAAACTGTTCTGCTGCATCACGCAGGCTTTTTAAAATCATTTTGCGCGGCACAGGGTTAATGGCAGGTCCGCCCACGCTGCACGCAAGGCCCGGCTTTGTTACCCTGCCGACGCCTTCGCCGCCTTCAATGATATCTTCCGGCGCATCAGTTTTTTCTACTTTGGCATAAATTAAAATGCCGTTGGTGTCATCAGGGTCATCGCCGCTGTCTTTTTGTATGGCGCAGCAAGCGTAATCCGGCCTCATTTCAACCTCGTGCGTTTCAAGGTGCAGGCGCACGCCTTTGGGCGTATCTATATCGGCAAAATCAATGCGACGCCCCGAAAGCAGCATCATAGCCGCGGCCTTGGCAGCAGCAGCGGCGCAGCTTCCGGTTGTGTAACCGCAGCGCATTTGTTTGCCCTGCGAAAATGTGTATTCTTCCATAAAAATCCTTTCTAATTCCGGCATAATAACGCCGGAACAGCTGCCTTTAATAATAAAAAAGGCTCCTGCCCTACGGCAGAAGTCACAAATACCAACAACACCGCTTGCGCAGTGTTCCTTTTACTCTCTCCATCGCCCGTAGATACAGCCATTATCAGCCATGCTTCCGGCTAAAACCGGCGGCGGGACCGCTGCGGGCTTGCACCGCAGTACACAGGCCGATTTATTCACTTACCGTATCATTATAACATAGAATTTTTAAAAGTCCAATAAAAATCGTTCCCGGCAAGTTAAATATTGCCCGCTTTGCCTGCCCCTGCTATAATAAAACAGATACAGGAGGACGATATTTATGAATATGCAGGAAATGATAGCACGCATTAACTTTCTGGCAGCCAAAAAACGTACCGAAGGGCTTACGGAAAGCGAACTTATTGAGCAGAAAGAACTTTACGAGCTTTACCTTGGCAACATCCGTGCGCAGGTAAAACAAAAGCTGGACAGCATTACCTTTGTTGATAAAGAACCGCCGGTGCAGCACTGATGTTTACTCTTGGACACGGAACCGTTTATTATGAAGACGAATTTTTGCTCGTCATCAATAAACCTGCCGGAATGTTGGTGCACCCCACTGTTAAAGAGGACGGCAGTACTTTATATAATTTTGTAAAGCGGTATTACGAAGCCCATAATATAGAAAGCGGCCTGCACCCTGTTTCAAGGCTCGACCGCAATACTTCCGGGCTTGTTGTTTTTGCCAAGCAGCCGCGCATCCAGTTTTTGCTTTCGCAGCAGCAAATGGTAAAAAAATACCTTGGCATTACGGCAAACCTTCCGCCTGCCGCAGAAGGCATTATTGAAGCGCCCATTGCCCGCAAGGAAGGCAGCATAATTGAGCGCTGCATCAGTGAAAGCGGCAAATATGCCCGCACCGATTACCGCGTGCTTTTTACAAATAAAAACATGGCACTTGCGGAGCTTACGCTGCACACGGGGCGCACCCACCAGATACGCGTTCACCTTGCGCATATTGGCTGCCCGCTTTATAACGACAACCTCTACGGAACGCCCGGTCCGCAGAGCCGCCACGCGCTGCACGCCAGTTATTTAAAATTTACCCACCCCGTTACCGGCAGGGTTTTGGAAATTTCCTGCGGGCTTCCGGAAGATTTGCGTAAAATTATATACTAATTATCAATATAGTATGCTATAATTAACTTATAAAATTCTTGAAAAGGAGTTGTAGCAAATGCCATTAGTAACATCTACAGAAATGTTTAAAAAAGCCTATGAAGGACATTACGCAGTCGGCGCGTTCAATGTCAATAATATGGAAATTATACAGGGAATTGTTTCTGCCGCCAAGGAAGAAAATTCCCCTTTAATTTTGCAGGTTTCCGCAGGCGCACGCAAATACGCCAGCCACATTTATTTAATGAAACTGGTAGAAGCAGCCGTTGAAGACACCGGCCTGCCCATCTGCCTGCACCTTGACCACGGTGAAGATTTTGAAATCTGCAAAGCCTGCGTTGACGGCGGCTTTACCTCCGTTATGATTGACGGCAGCAAGCATCCGTTTGAAGAAAACATTGAGCTTACCAAACGTGTTGTTGACTACGCCCACAACAAAGGCGTTGTTGTTGAAGCAGAACTCGGCCGCCTTGCCGGTGTTGAAGACGCAGTTAAAGTAAACACCAAAGACGCTACCTACACCGACCCTGACCAGGCAGTAGAATTTGTAGAACGTACCGGCGTTGACTCTCTGGCTATCGCTATCGGCACCAGCCACGGCGCTTACAAATTTAAAGGCAAACCGGAACTTGACTTTGCCCGCCTTGAAAAAATTACCAACATGCTGCCGGGCTTCCCGCTGGTACTGCATGGCGCTTCCACCGTTATTCCGCAGTTTGTTGATGAATGCAACAAATACGGCGGCAAGCTGGACGGCGCACAGGGCGTACCGGAAGACATGCTTTTAAAAGCAGGCAAATTCGGCGTTTGCAAAATTAACATTGATACCGACCTGCGCCTTGCAATGACCGCTTCCATCCGCAAATATATGTGCGAACATCCTGCTGATTTTGACCCGCGCCAATACTTAAAACCTGCACGCGAAGCCATTAAACAAATGGTAATTCACAAAATGCGCGACGTACTGAACAGCAGCGGCAGACTGTAATAAGCACAATTTTAAACCTGAATTAAACTTAAAAGCACTTGTATGTAAGGTTCGCCCTAATGCAAGTGCTTTTGTTCTGCCTGTTTACTTAATATTTCAGCAGCGGGCAATTTTTTAATATCAAATCACTATGCCAAAACTGATTTTTCACTCCGTTTTCCGCACAATTATTTCAAACTTTTTAATCATAACACATAAAAATGCGTACATATTATAATAAAATAAGTTTTAATCTGTATTTCACCTTTTAACGTTACTATAAACACATCTGACAAGGAGTGTGATTGAAAATGATTTACCGCCTCAGAAGCTGGAGCGCCGCCCTGCTGCTGGGAATGCTTTTAAGCCTGCTAAGTATTTTGCAATGCTTTGCGGCAGGCAGTGTCAGCCAGGTTAACTTGCATATAGGGCAAACGCCGGATGCCGTTTACCTCACCTATTCCGCGCCGGACGCAGTACAGGAAGCGTTTTCCGTAACAGGGCCAAAAGGAACTGTTGATTATGCCGCCAATCCCGTCTGGTCGGATTCGGCAGGCAAATACCTTTATTCTGCTAAAGTAGATGGGCTAGCACCTGATACTAACTATACCTATAACATTGCAGGCTCTTATTCCGGCATGTTTAAAACACCGGCAGAAACAGGTGCTTTTACCTTCGCCTTTTTAACCGACACACAGATTGGTTTTGCAGCTGACGCCAAAGCTACAGGAGCTATGTTCTCTCTGCTGAACAGCTGTGATGATTTGGCTTTTGCCTATATTGCCGGTGATATGACAGACTCCTCCCATAATGAACGGCAATGGGAAATGCTTTTTGAAAACGGCGGTGTAAATGCCGGTGCCGGACAAACCTTTTTCGGCAGCCACCTCATTACTGCCGCACAGGGCAACCACGACAACAGCAGTTTCAGCGGCCACATTACTGCCCCTTGCGCTAACAGCGGCGTAGGCCCTGTTGTTTATGCTTTTGATTACAGCAACGTAAAATTTGTAATTCTTAACATGAACACCCCGGATACCTGGGCAGCGCAGGCAGATTTTCTGCGCCGCGAGGCAGCCGATGCCAAAAATAACGGCAAGTGGCTTGTTGCCGGCTTTCACCAATCGCTCTATTCCGGCGCCGCGCATATCGTGGATTCCGGCATTATATCCGCACGTAAATTCTGGTCACCACTGTTTGCAGAACTTGGCGTGGATTTGGTTTTGCAGGGGCACGACCATGTATATGCCAGAGGATTTGTAACCGGCACTGGCAGCAACGCAAACCTGACTGCGGAAAACAATATCTATCACGTTGTTTCCGGTATTCCTCTCTACATTACCGGCGGTCATTCCGGCGCGGTTAAATGGTATGCGGCACGCAATTACCAGATTTCTGCCGGTGACCCGCTGACACCCAATTACAGCTTTCTGGATGTAAATTCCGCAGCGCGTGCCCAAAATCCGTGGGGCACGGATACCAGCAAAACACATGAACAAACATATATTTTAATTAATGTTGACGGTGATGACATGACTATCTCCACCTATATGTTCCGTTATGACGGAATCTCCGATAAAATGGCAACTCCTCCCTATCTGTACGACAGTTTAACCATAAGCCGTTAAAATACAATCTTATAAATTTTAATGCAAAAAGCGCTTGTATTCAGAGCAATATCTGATGCAGGCGCTTTTTTATATAAAAAAATAAGGCTCCGCAAATCACGGAACCTTTGTGAATTTATTTATTGAACTTTATGTACTGCTTCCGCCATTTCTTTTACGTAATCGCTAACTGGCTGCACGCAGTCCGTACCGTATTTGCCAACTATTTTTACAACTGCGCTGCCAACAATGGCGCCATCACTTACTGCCGCCATTTCTTCGGCCTGCTTAGGCGTTGCTATGCCAAAACCAACTGCCGCCGGCACATTCGTTGCCTGGCGTATTTTTTCCGTCATGGCGGCAATGTTGGTTGTAATGTCGCTGCGCACGCCCGTAACGCCAAGCGAAGAAACAATATACACATACCCTTCCGCGTCTTTGGCAATCATTTTAATACGCTCATCGGAGGTCGGTGCTACCAGCGGAATTAAATCCACGCCGTACTTACGGCAAAGCTCTGCCAGCGGCGCTTTTTCTTCATAAGGCACATCCGGCACAATAATTCCGTCCAGCCCAACGCTTTGGCAGTTTGCCAGAAATTTTTCCGTACCATAGGTAAAAATGGGGTTGATATAAGTTAAAAATACCAGCGGCACATCCGTTTTGGTGCGTACGTTTTTTAACATGGCAAAAATTTTATCGGTTGTGGTGCCTGCGCTTAAAGCGCGGATGTTGGCTGCCTGAATTACTTCGCCCTCCGCCACCGGGTCAGAAAAAGGTATGCCCAGTTCAACAATATCCGCACCGGCGTTTGCCATGGCAACGATAAGCTGCTCGGTAACATCAAGGTTTGGGTCGCCTGCCGTTATAAAAGGTATGAAACATTTACGCTGTTTTTTGAAAGCTGCTGCTATTTTACTCATGCAAATCCACCCCCATGTATCTTGCAATGGCTGCTACGTCTTTATCGCCGCGGCCGGAAACATTTACTACGATAATTTTATCTTTCGGCAAAGTAGGCGCCAGCTTTTGTGCATAGGCAATAGCGTGAGCGCTTTCGATAGCAGGAATAATGCCTTCAGTTCGGGAAAGATAGCTGAACGCCGCTACCGCTTCATCGTCAGTTGCCGATACATACTGCGCACGCCCGCTATCATAAAGTGCCGCGTGTTCAGGCCCTATGCCGGGGTAATCAAGCCCTGCCGAAATGCTGTATACCGGTGCAATCTGGCCGTATTCATCCTGCAAAAAGTAAGATTTCATGCCGTGGAAAATTCCGAGGCTGCCGCGGGCAATGGTTGCCGCCGTCTGCGCAGTATTAACGCCGCGACCTGCTGCTTCCACGCCGATAAGCTGCACATCCTTGTCGGGAATGAAATCATAAAACAGGCCCATGGCGTTAGAGCCGCCGCCAACGCACGCCATTATAACATCCGGCAGGCGGCCTTCTTTTTCAAGCATCTGTGCTTTAACTTCCTTGCCGATAACGCTCTGAAAATCACGTACCATTTCCGGATACGGATGCGGCCCCATTACGGAGCCGAGCACATAATAGGTATCGTTTACATTGGCAGTCCACTGGCGCAGCGCTTCGTTAACGGCATCTTTAAGGGTTTTGGTGCCGCTTTCCACCGCTACTACCTTTGCCCCCAAAAGTTCCATGCGGAATACGTTCAGAGCCTGGCGCTCCGTATCCTCGCGCCCCATATAAACCGTACATTCCATATCCATCAGCGCAGCCGCCGTTGCCGTTGCCACGCCGTGCTGGCCTGCGCCGGTTTCAGCAAGCACACGTTTTTTGCCCATTTTTTTGGCCAGCAGCACCTGCCCCAGCACGTTGTTTATTTTGTGCGAGCCGGTATGGTTCAGGTCTTCGCGTTTTAAATAAATTTTAGCGCCGCCAAGGTCTTTGGTCATCTTTTCTGCATAATACAAAAGTGAAGGGCGGTTGGCGTATTCATGAAAAAGTTCCTGCAATTCTTTGTTAAACTGCGGGTCGTTTTTATAATATTCATAAGCCTTTTCAAGCTCTATAACCGCATGCATCAATGTTTCCGGTATATACTGCCCGCCGTGTATTCCGTATCTTCCTTTAGTCATCATATTCATCCTTTCACCTGTTTTATAAAATTTTTAATTTTAACTTCATCCTTACTGCCGCCGGTTTCCACTCCGCCGCTTACATCAACGGCGTATGGCTTTAAGCCTTTTAATGCGCTGCGCACATTTCCGGCATTCAGCCCGCCGGCTAAAAAGTAAGGTTTATTTATTTTAACGCCCTTTAAAAGCTGCGTGTCAAACTGCCTGCCCGTTCCGCCGTATGAAGCTGTGCTATAAGTATCAAACAAAAAAATAATCACAGTTGTAAAACGCGGCTTTTTTTATGTCTGCTTCTTCCCTTACGCGCACGGCTTTAATAATTGGCAGCGTGCATATTTTGCGCAGTTCCGCAATATATGCGTTGGTTTCATCTCCGTGCAGCTGCACCATGTTTATTATGCCAAGTTCAGCAGCTGCGGCAATTTCCTCCGGCGGGGCATTTACAAAAACCCCGATGCTCTTTATTTTTTTATTCAGCTTTGCTTTCAGGCTGCGTGCCGTTATTAAACTTACATACCGTTTGCTTAACGGGTAAAACACAAAGCCGGTAAAATCAGGCTTTTGCCTGTTTACAAATTCCACGTCCTGCAAAGTTTTTATGCCGCAGATTTTTACCTTTACCATCACTCAACACCTGCCAGTTGTTTCAGCGCACCTGCTGCATCACCGCTGCGCATCAGCGTTTCACCTATTAATACGGCGTCTGCACCGGCGTTTTGCAGCTTTATAATATCATCGCGCGTTTTTATGCCGCTTTCCGCCACAAAAGTTATGCCCGGCGGCACCAGCTTTTTTAAGCGCAGGCTGTTATTAAAATCAACCGTAAAATCCTTTAAATTGCGGTTATTAACGCCTATAATTTCCGCACCGGCTTTCAGCGTCGTTTCCAGCTCCGCCTTGTCATGCACTTCCGTTAAAACATCAAGCCCAATACTTTTTGCCGCGGCAAGATATTCCTGCAAAACGCTTTCTTCCAAAAGCGCCGTTATTAAAAGTATGGCGTCAGCGCCGATAAGCTTCGCTTCGTAAATCTGCGCTTCGTGTACGGTAAAATCCTTACGCAGAACAGGAAGCGAAATGCTTTGGCTGATTGCCTTTAAATATTCGTTGCTGCCTAAAAAATACTGCGGTTCCGTAAGGCACGACACGGCTGCCGCACCGGCTTTTTCGTAAGCCCTGGCCTGCAAAACCGGGTTAAAATCCTTTGCGATAAGCCCTTTGGAAGGCGAGGCTTTTTTTACTTCGCAGATAAAAGAAAGCCCCTGTTTTTTTAACGCCTGCGCAAACCCTCGGTTTACCTGCGGCAGCGCTTCCGCCTCACGGCGCAAAGCATTTAAACCATATTTTTTTATCAGTTCACCGGCACGTTCTTTAGATGCCGCCGCTAAAGTATCAAGTATCATAAAAGCCTCACATATTGCTTAATTTTACAAGCTGCTGCAATTTTTCGTAAGCCCTGCCGCTGTCGATAGTTTCTTCCGCCAGAGCCGCACATTCCTTAATGCTGCCTTTGCCGCCAAGGTATAAACTTACGGCGCTGTTTAAAACAACTGCGTCGCGTTTGCTGCCGCGTTCCGTGCCGTTTAAAATATTTGTGGTTATCTGAGCGTTTTCCTGTGCATCGCCACCAACAAGGTCTGCTTCGGAGCAGCGTTTAAAGCCTAAATCGGCAGGGTCGAAAATATATTCCGTAACTTTGCCGTTATTAATTTCGGCCATTGTGTTGGTTGAAGAAACCGTTACTTCGTCAAGCCCGTCGTTGCCGTAAACCACTATGCCGCGTTTAACGCCGAGGTTTGAAAGCACGCGCGCCAGCGGCAGCACCAGTTCTTTCTGGTAAACGCCCAAAAGCTGCAAACTTGCAAAGGCCGGGTTTGCCAAAGGCCCGATGATATTAAAAATGGTTCTAATGCCGATTTCCTTGCGCACCGGGCCTGCATAACGCATTGAAGCGTGGCAAGACTGAGCGAACAAAAAGCAAAGGTTAATTTTTTTGCAGCAGTTCTTCATTTTTCTCTGCCGGCAAATCTATTTTTACACCCAAAGCCTCAAGTACATCGGCGGCGCCGCTTTTGCTTGATACACTGCGGTTACCGTGTTTTGCCACCGGCTGCCCGGCTGCGCTTATTACAAAGGCACTGGTTGTGGATATATTAAAAGTATTTGCGCAATCGCCGCCTGTGCCTACTATATCAAGAACATCGCCCTGAGTATGGATGCGGCTGCATTTTTCGCGCAGCACCTGCGCGCAGGCGGTAATTTCATCTATTGTTTCACCTTTCATGCGCATGGCGGTAATAAAAGCCGCAATCTGGGCATTGGTTGCGCCGCCGCTCATAATCTGGTCAAAGGCTTCGCGTGTTTCTGTTCCTGCAAGGTTCTGCCCTGCTGCAAGTTTGGCAATTGCTGTGTTAATCATTTTTTAATCCCCCTTAAATATCAGTCACTCAAAAAATTTGCAAGTATTTTCATACCTTCCGGCGTCATTACCGATTCCGCGTTACCATATCGGCAAAACATTCCTTTGCAACCGGTACAGCCGTATAATCGGCGGCATAGGCTTTTACTTCATCAAAACTTAAATTCAACATTTTGTCCCCCCTGAAAGTTTTTTGTTGGAAATGGCTGCCGCGCTAAATAAAAAAGCCTGTCCCTGTAAATATACAAGGACAGGCAATAATGCTATAAACCTGCGGTACCACCTTGATTCGCAGAAGATTCCGCGCACTTTAGCAGAGTGCCAACACACCCCTCGCCCGTAACGCTGGCGCCGCGTTGCAGAATACTCACAGGAAAACCTGCTTTGACTGCACCCTCAACGGTCCATTTATCAGACTGCATTTCTATCCGTTCCCAGCAACCGGACTCTCTGTGAGCGCATTTTCTGACTTGATCTCCGTCTCGTTGGTTTAGTGGTAATTATTAACTTGTGTATAGTTTACGCACAATACTGTAATTAGTCAACAAATTTTTATCAAAAACCTTAAAATTTTCAATTTTGCTGTAAATATGTAAAGCAGTTTACAAATTTATGCACATAAACGTTAATCGTCTTTGCGCAGAACTATTTTGCTTACACGGTCATTGGCATCAATATAAAAATCAAGCCCGGCATCTTCATAATCACCGTCATTCGGAAAATCATATCCAAGCATCATGGTTTGCTTTAAACTTTCGTCATTTTTATCAGGCGTAAAATAAACAACTCTGTTAGGCATGCCGTACTGACCTACAACACGTGCGGCTTCATCGCCGTTGCTTACGCCGCGCATGGTAGCAAACAAAGGTGATTTGCCTTCCATAGCCGTAATGGTATGTTTTTTGCGGTTAACGCTGATTTTTACATCTGCATACTCATAAACATAATCACCGTGTTCTTTGCCTTCTTTAAGCAGTTTGCCGAGAGCTGCGTTTTCCGGCACAAAAACATCGTCAAGTTTCCATTCGCCAAAATTAATATCCTCGTCATTAAGCAAGGGTTCAGCTTCCGCAGGCGTTAAATATTCGGTTGCAATGTAACCCTTATGCCCGTTCCATACGGCTTCGGCCCAGGGCTGTTCGTCTTTTGTAATGCGCAGCAGCGAATGGCGCGGCAGGCAGCTGATTATGTTATTGCTTACGGCAGGATTGGAACGGAAATTAACGTCATCTTCTGCCAAAATCATAAATTCGCCGCTTTTGTAGCCGCTTACGCGTTCGGTTGAATAAAATTTTGTCAAATCTTCTGCCGATGCAGAATTTGCAAATACGGCAAGGCTGATTGCCGCCGTAGCCGTCAAAGTCAAAACTCCTTTAAACATTACTGCTTTGCTGCTCCTTTCTTATTTTGCAAGCTGTTCTTTTAAATAGTTTTCTGCTGCTTCCAGCTGAGTGTCTTTCATGCTTTGCAGGTCAAGCTCCACCTCAACATCAGGCTTAATGCCGGTGCCGTGAATGGAACGCCCGCTCGGCGTATAATATTTGGCTGTTGTAAGCTTCAGCCCTGTATTTTCGCTTAATTTATAAACAGATTGAACAGAACCCTTGCCAAAAGTCTGCACGCCGAAAAGTTTGCCCGCACCGGTATCCTGCACCGCACCGGCAACAATTTCTGCCGCACTGGCGCTGCCGTGGTCAACAAGCACAGCCAGAGGATATTTGACTTTTTCAAGGTTTGATTCTTCAACAAAGGTATTGCCGCTGCGGTCCTTAATAGATACCACCGTGCCTTTGGGAACAATGTACTGCGCAACTTTTACGCATTCGCCCAAAATGCCGCCGGGGTTATGGCGCAAATCAAGCAGCAAGGCCTGCATGCCTTCTTTTTCAAGCTCTATATATTTTTTGGCAAAATCGGCGCCGGTCTGTTCATTAAACACCGAAATGCGTATGTAACCGATTTTTGTACCGGGCAGCATTTGCCCGCCTACCGATTCTACCTTAATATCGCCGCGGATAACGCGCACGGTGCGCTCTGCGCCGTCTGCGCTTTCAAGAAGCAGCTCCACTTCCGTGCCCTGTTTGCCGCGTATTTTGGCAACAACATCCTCCAGCTGCATACCGTCAACATTCGTACCGTCAACGGCAAGAATTTTATCTCCGGCTTTTATTCCGGCTTCATCGCCTGGTGTTCCTTTCATTGGCGCAACTACAACAAAATCATCGTCCTTTTTGCCAAGAACCACACCAATACCGCCAAAAACACCGTCCGTCAAGTCAGTAATTTCACTGAAGCTTTTTTTGTCAAGGTAAGCGGAATACGGGTCGCCCAAAGCCTTAACCATGCCGGAAGTAGCACCGTCAAACAGCTTTTCGCTGTCAACCGGCTCCACATAGTTATCGTGCACGGTAACAAGTGTTTTTAAAAATACCATGCCTCCGGCAGAACTGCCTGCCGCTTTCTGCACCAAGGCCATGATAACGGCCAGGGTAATTACTGCTGTACAGGCACACGCCAGCAGCAAAGTTAAAAAGTTAAACCTTTTTTTCAGCATTTATGCCCCTCCAATTGCAGCCCATTACGGCAGATAGTTCATCGGGTCGGTAAGCTCACCGTTCAGGCGTGCTTCAAAATGGCAGTGCGGGCCGGTAGACCAGCCGGTGCTGCCTGCAAGCGCTATCGTCTGGCCCTGCTGCACATACTGGCCTTCAGATACCCACAGTTCACTGTTATGCCCATACAAACTTACAAGCCCGCCGCCATGGTCAATCATTACGCAGTAGCCATAACCGCCCAGCCAGCCGGAATATACAACCGTGCCGCTGTCAGCCGCGGCAATAGGCGTACCGGTATCACAGGCAATATCATAACCTGAATGGTAACGGGTAGTACCGAAAATAGGATGTGTGCGCCAGCCATAGTAGGAAGTAATTTCGCCCTGCACCGGCCAGATAAATTTGCCCGTGCCTCCGCCGCCCGGCATACCGCCCGCATTTTGCAGGCTGCGCAGCATGCTGGCGATGTTTTCGCTGATAGCGGCAAGGCGGTCGTACTCGCCTTCAACCTGGCTGCGTTCTTCTTCGGCAGCATATAAAAGCTGCGCTCTTTCTTCACGCCGTGCTTCTGCTTCCTGGCGTTTTACTTCAAGTTCTGCCCTCAAAGCATCAAGCTCCTTTGTCTGGGCATCAAGTTCTTCCTGCCGCTTTTCAATTTCAGCCATTGATTTGTTAATGGCATCAAGCATTGCAATATCACGGCTGATTATTTTTTGCAGCAGGAACATACGGGACGAAAAATCGGAAAAATCTTTCGCACCCAAAAGTACGTCCAGATAGTTAATCTGTCCGTTGATATAAATATCGCGCAGGCGCTTTTTAAAAATGTTCATCCTGCGTTCAAGGTTGGCTTTTTCTTCTGCCAGTTTAGCCTGATTATCGGCAATGGCAGTATCAAGTTCTGCCTGGCGGGCATTAATTTCGTCAAGGCGTATCTGTAACTGGCGCAGTTCACTTACTACTTCTTCCATATGGCTGCTGGCCGCATCGGCAGCACGCCTTGCTTCTTCGCGCTGCGCTTCCATATCGCGCATCTGCTGCTGCACCCTGTCATATTCAGCTTGTTTTTCAGAAAGTTCGTCAGCATAACCATGCAGCACCGGCAGGCCTGCAACACATGCCGCCAGAACTGCCGCCAGAACTTTACTTTTCAACATGCGCAGCCCTCCCGTCAAACGCGCAGGAATTTGCGCAAAGATACGTAACTGCCGGCCGCTCCGATAGCTGTACCGCTGATAATAATAAACAAATCAACATAAATCAGCATCGGGTAAGGAGGCAGCATCGGCAAAAACGCCAGCGTGGAGTAAATACGCGAAAGCAGTGCCGAATAAGAAATATCTATTATGGTAATGGAAATAAGCGAACCGAAAAAGCCCAGCGTCATGCCTTCCAGCATGAACGGCCAGCGGATAAACCAGTCGGTTGCGCCTACGTATTTCATTATGTTAACTTCGCGCCTGCGGGCAAAAACCGTCAGGCGGATGGTATTTGCAATAATAAACAGCGTTGCAAAAGCAAGCAGCACTACAAGCAGAATACCGCCGATACGCAGTATTTTGGTAATCTGAAACAGCTGCTCAACAACTTCCTGCCCGAATTTTGCGGTTTCCACGCCTTCCATCTCGCCTATCTGCGGAGTAAGCTCGGCTATGCGTTCCGGAGCGTCCACTTCCACTTCAAAATAATACGGGAATGGATTATCCGTGCCAAGCGAGTTAAGCAGGTTCTGCTGTTCGCCAAGGCGTTCTTTAAAGCGTTCCAGCGCTTCTTCTTTGGTTACCGGAGTAACTTTTTCAACACCGGGAAGCCCTTCCAGTTTGGTACGCGTTGCATCAAGCACATCGCCGTCTGCTTCATCCTGCATATAAACGGTTATCTGTACCTGGCTTTCCAGATATTGGGCAAGGTTATTGGTGTTTAAAAATAATAAAAGAAACATACCCAAAACCAACAGCGACAAAGCAACGGTCGATACAGAGGCTACGCTCATCAGGCCGTTGCGCCGTATGGATTTATATGTTTCTCTTACAAAATATTCTTTCGTACTAAGACTCATAGCCGTATACTCCTTTTGCATCATCGCGCACAATATGTCCGTGCTCAATGGCTATAACCCTTTTTTCCATTTCATCAACTATTTCCCTGTCATGCGTAGCCATTACAATAGTGGTTCCGCTTTTGTTTACCTCACGGAAAATATCCATAATTTCCCAGCTGGTTTCCGGGTCGAGGTTGCCGGTAGGTTCGTCGGCAATTAAAAGGATAGGGTCGTTAACAATGGCGCGTGCAATGGCAATGCGCTGCTGTTCGCCGCCGCTGAGCTCGGTAGGATAAGCATGCGCACGCTTGCGCAGCCCTACAAGATCAAGCACATCGTTAACGCGGCGTTTGATTTTGCGGTACGGAGTTTCGATAACCTGCATTGCAAACGCAACATTGTCATATACGGTACGGTCAGGCAGCAGGCGGTAATCCTGAAAAACTATGCCCAGCTGCCTTCTGAAATACGGAATTTCCTTATCTGTCATTTTTACAAGGTCATGCCCGTTTACGATAACTTTACCGCTGGAAGGCAGAACCTCACGGAACAGCATTTTAAAGAAAGTAGACTTTCCTGCGCCGCTCGGGCCTACAATAAAAACAAATTCGCCCTGCTCAATACGGACGTTAATGTCCTGCAAAGCGACTGAACCGCCTGGATAAATTTTGCTTACATCTATCATTTCCAGCATACGGCCTGCTCCTTTCATTCTTCACCGCGCAGCAGCGCAAAAGTTCTTTCCAAATTAAGCTGTGCCTTACTGCGCAGCTGCTCCATCCGTTCATTCTGTACAACCGGCGGCTTGCACCACGCAGTTTTAAGTACGTTTACAAGCTGCTCTTTTTTTATATCGTCCACGCTTCCGGCAAGCACACCACCGGCGGTATTTACAAAAGCGTCAACCTTGGGGTCGTACGAAATTGCCAAAAGCGGCACCTTCATAACGGCCGCAAAAACCAGTGCGTGCAGGCGCATGCCCAAAAGCAGCTTAAAATTGCCTATCAGCGATAAAAATTCTTCCGTGTTATATGCGGAATCCAAAAAATAAATGTCTTTTTCATCCTTTAAAAAGCTGTTAACGGCAGCACAGCTTTTTAAATCTGCCGGATATTGAAGCGGCAAAAGCACTATCTGCGCGTCATGTTCCGATTTAAACTGTTTTAAGGCAGCTGCAATTACCTTAAAGCAATTTATATCATTCGCCCACGGGCGCACAGAAATGCCAAGCACCGGCCTGTTAATGTCAATACCGGCATTTTGCAGTATTTTTTGCCCTATTGCTTTATCTGCAACAGGCAAAGCCAGCACAGAATCGGCAGTGACAATAATATTTTTGCCGCTGAGTCCCATTTTTAAGAGTTCATTCTGTGAATCTGCATCTCTCACCGTAATTAAATCCGCCTTGCTGCAGACAATTCTGGTCAGCTTTCTTGCCAGCTTATTGCGGATTGGGCCAATGCCGTGCGAATACAGCATAACCTTTTTGCCCGCCATTTTGCCCATTAAAATAATGAACAGATAATAAAACAGGCTGCGCAGGCTGGTTACATCCTGCAAAAGGCTGCCGCCGCCGCTTAAAAGCATATCGGCATTTTTTAAGGCATTGTATATTTTAAAAAAGTTAAAACGGTAAATGCTTTTTACTTTATGTTTGGCAGATGTTTCGGCAGGATTGCCGGAAATAACCGTCAGGTCAATTTCCGGCTGTATGCCGCGCAAAGCCCTTACAATTGATGTAAGCATGGCTTCGTCACCCGCGTTGGCAAATCCGTAATATCCGGAAATGACAATTTTATTCATTACCCAAATATCTCCTTTGCCACTTCTGCAAATAAGGCATTAACAAATTAAGCACAACTACTGCTGCTATGCCTATTACGGCGCCAAGCCAGTAGCCGTCCAGCGCACGGATATAGCTCATGATAACCGGCGTGCGCATATGCGCAAAGGTCTGCACAAGGCTGCCCTGCCCGATAACCGCTCCTGCCACAAGTATCATCTGCCACAGGCGCGGAGCTTTGTAATAAGCCGCGTAAGCTGCTACAAAAAAGGCAGGATGCCCAATCATAAATTCTTTGGTACGCGGGCGTGCATACATCAGCTGTTCCAGCAGGGCACGCATTTTAAGCTCAATGCCCCAAACCGGCACACCGGAAGTATGGCCGCTGCGGCCTACAAAAATATAAGCTACAAAAGCCAGAACACCTAAAATGAACAGATGTTCCAGTTTGATATGCGTCGATAAAAGATAGCGGATATCGGCAATAAGGCCGCCGCCAGTTTTGCCGCCGAAAATATTAAAACGTTTGACATACCATAACAGCATTAATAATACCGGCATAATAAACGTTAATTTTACGCCGCGGTAAATGTCAATTTCCAAAAAGAAACGGATGTCACCCAAAAGTGCGGAAATCATTGCCGCACCGCACAAGGACATGGCAACTGCCGCGCCAAGCTGTACGGTAGTGCGCATTAAAAACTGCACCATGCATTTGCAGCGTACTTTTACGCTCTCCCACCATTCCACAACTACAATCATCGAAAGTACCGGGAACACGCAGGCAGAAACAAATGCCAGAAGCTGCCTCGGCAAAGGCGAAGCCATTTTTACAACCAATGCAGCGGCTGCTGCGCCAAAAACTGCGAACAGGATATACTGTAATTTACTGCCAAGCCCAAGCAAAAGCGCAAGATACATTACGCCTGCCGCCACAACGGCAAGTGCCGGCAGAACCAACAGCATTTTATCGGGGAAATATGCCTGATAGCCATTAGAATCGGCATTAAACACACCGCTGGTGCCAAGCTTAAAGCCGCGCGACTGAACATCAGCGGCAATGCTTTTAACATAATCAAGGTTAAGCTCTAAAATATCCTGCCCGTTCTGCGGCAGCATAAAAGGTTTAATATAATTAATACGGATATTGCGTTCTTCATCGGTAAGTGCCCAGCGGCGCAAAGCCTCGGGCATTTTCAGCTTGCGCTGTTCGGCCTTGTCGATAATATAAGAACGCGCTACCTGATAATCCATTTTTTCCGCCATGGGAATAATGCCTTCCATAGGCGCAAACTGGAGCTGGGTATAATGTTCAACCATGCCGAAAACCATGTTATGGCTCAACAATTTTTCTGCCATGTAATCAAGCTTATCGGGGAAACCCACTACTTCCTTGCCGCAGCCGATATAAGAAACAACATTTGCCCCGGATTCATCAATACGGCTGAAAATGCTGTCTATCTGCTGTTCCGTTACCGGCAGATAATTTTGCGGGCGGACGATAACGTTAAACCCGGCAGCTGCAATCTGCCGCATTTCTTCGGTGGAAAGGCCAAGAGGCGCCTGCATCAGCGGCATTTTGGTATCGTAGTTGTCGCCTTCAATAATACGCGGGTCGCCCAAAACACGGATAATACGCGGAGATTCACTTACAACGGCAATGCGTTCCGGCGCATAGCGCAGATACAGGTCTTTCTCTGTTTCCTTAAAAGTTACAGGTGATTTTCCCTCTGTAATATAAACTGCATCAGGAATTATATCCTGCTGCTGCAAAGCCGCAAAATGCGTTCCGGCAGTTCCGCCGTGCAAAAGCTCACGTCCCGGAACGGCATAAACAAGCCCTTTGTTGTCGAGTTTTTGCAGGGTAGTGTCAAAAACTATCAGCGAAGTAACACCGGCATCTTTAAAATCTTTCAATACGGAATCAAGCGGCAGGCCTTCCCAGTCGGCAAGCTGCTGCAAGCCTTCGTATTCCATAGCCATTTCTACGGTATTGTTTTTTTCTTCTATTTCATATCTGCTGTAATTAAGCCATAAAGCACAAACAAGCCCTATAACAATAACTGCCAGCAAAACCGGATTATAACGGCTTTTCATTGCTATCTCCACCCATTAGCCAGTTAAATTTTCTTTTGCTGCGACCTTAAATAAGCCTCAATAAACATATCCAGGCCGCCGTCCATAACAGCCTGCACGTTGCCTGTTTCGGCGCCTGTACGGTGGTCCTTAACCATTTTATACGGCTGGAAAACATAGGAGCGTATCTGGCTGCCCCATTCAATGTCCTGGTAATCACCGGCAACATCGTTTTTCAATGCTTCCTGTTTGGCGCGTTCATATTCGTACAGTTTGGCGCGCAGAAGCTGCATGCAGCGTTCACGGTTCTGAATCTGCGAGCGTTCGTTCTGGCACTGTACGATTATGCCGGTAGGAATATGCGTCATACGCACGGCGGAGCTTGTTTTGTTTACGTGCTGTCCGCCTGCGCCGCTGGCACGGTAAGTATCAACTTTTAAATCGGACGGGTCGATTTTAATATCGACGGTATCATCAAGTTCAGGCATAACGTCAACAGCCGCAAAAGAAGTATGGCGGCGTGCGTTGGCGTCAAACGGAGAAATGCGCACGAGGCGGTGTACACCCTTTTCGCTGCGCAGATAGCCGTAAGCATTATGACCGTTAATTTGCAGTGTAGCACTTTTTACACCTGCTTCATCACCAGGCAGATAGTCCAGCATTTCAATGGCAAAACCCTGGCGCTCGGCATAACGGGTAAACATGCGCAGAAGCATGCTTGTCCAGTCCTGTGCTTCGGTACCGCCGGCACCGGCATGCAGGGTTAAAATAGCATTATTGGCATCATATTCGCCGTTTAAGAGCATTCCCAGTTCCAAATGCTCTATTTCTGCTTTTGCAGCTTCCAGCCCGGCTTCAAGTTCTTCTTCCATGCCGGATTCTGGTTCTTCCAAAGCAAGCTCTACCATAACCTCAAGGTCCTCAAGCCTTTGTTCAAGGTTATGTACAATGCCCACTTCTTCTTTCAGCTGCGTAACAGCCTGGGCAGTTTTCTGCGCGGCATCCGGGTTGTCCCAGAAATCCGGCGCACCCATTTTATGTTCTAATTCAGCAATGCGGTCCTCTTTGGCAGCGACGTCAAAGAGATCCCCTCATTTCCTCTAATTTTTGCTTCAATGCGGATATTTCGGGTTTGTATTCCTCTATCAGCACCAAATTCACATCCCTTCGTAGGTAATTTATTTTAAATTTTGTTTTTATTTATCTTTGCCGCAGCAGTTTTTATATTTTTTGCCGCTGCCGCAGGGGCACGGGTCGTTACGGCCCGGTTCTTCCTTCTTAACAACAGGCTGTTTGGTGCCTTCGTCACCGGCGTTGGTAGAAGCATTTTCCAGACGGTCTTCCACCTTAGGCTGGGTAATAACGTTTACGCGGTAAATATAACGCACAACGTCGTCCTGAATAGCGTCAATCATAGCCTGGAACATATCATAGGCTTCAAATTTATATTCAACCAGCGGGTCTTTCTGCCCGTATGCACGCAGGCCAACGCCTTCACGCAGCATATCCATGGCATCAAGGTGTTCCATCCAGTGGTTGTCTACAACTTTAAGCATTACAAGGTTTTCCAGTTCGCGCATCAGTTCAGGCGTAATGGCGGCTTCACGTTCTGCGTAATGCTCGTCGGCAACTTTGTACAGATATTCTTCCAGTTCCTCACGGCTGAGGTTCTGCAAATATTCAACGGTTAAAAGTCCGCGCGGAGCGTAGAATTCTTCGGCATAGTTAATAAGTGCCTGCAAATCCCAGTCTTCGGAATATACTTCCGGCGGGGCATACATTGCCATGGTGCGGTCTACAACCTTATGCACCATTTCCATAATGGTATCGCGCAGGTTAGCCTGCTGCAAAATTTTGCGGCGCTGGCTGTAAATAACTTCACGCTGCTGATTCATAACGTTATCGTATTCCAGAACCTGTTTACGGATGGTAAAGTTGCGCGCTTCTACCTTCTTCTGTGCAGATTCGATGGACTTGGTTACAAGTTTATGTTCGATAGGCTCGTCTTCTTCCATGCCCAGCTTATCCATAATGCCGGAAATGTTGTCAGAACCGAACAGGCGCATCAAATCATCCTCCAGCGAAAGGAAGAATTTGGAAGAACCCGGGTCACCCTGACGGGCACAGCGTCCGCGCAGCTGGTTATCAATACGGCGGCTTTCGTGGCGTTCCGTACCGATAATGTGCAGTCCGCCGAGTTCAGGCACGCCTTCGCCAAGCATAATATCGGTACCGCGGCCTGCCATGTTGGTGGCAATGGTTACAGCGCCGTACTGGCCTGCTTTGGAGATAATCTCCGCTTCTTTTTCATGGTATTTGGCGTTGAGTACATTATGCGCTATGCCGCGGCGTTTGAGCATTGCGGAAAGCTCTTCGGACTGTGCGATGGAAGTTGTGCCAACCAGTACCGGGCGGCCGGATTTATGGCATTCTTCAATTTCCGCAACGGCGGCTTTGTATTTGGCGCGTTTTGTTTTATAAATAACATCCGGATAGTCGATACGGATCATCGGTTTGTTGGTAGGAATAACAATTACATCCAGGCCGTAAATTTTCTGGAATTCCTGTTCTTCCGTTTTAGCAGTACCGGTCATGCCGCTGAGCTTGTTGTACATACGGAAGTAGTTCTGGAAAGTAATCGTTGCCAGAGTCTGGCTTTCGCGTTCAACCTTAACGCCTTCTTTGGCTTCAATAGCCTGATGCAGGCCTTCGGAGAAGCGGCGGCCGAACATCAAACGGCCGGTAAATTCATCGACGATAATAACCTGTCCGTCTTTTACAACGTAATCCCTGTCGCGGTGCATAATGGCCTTGGCCTTTAAAGCGCACATCAAATGGTGCGAAAAGTCAACGCCGTGTTCAGCGTCATAAAGGTTGGCGATACCAAGCATTTTTTCTGCCTTGGCAATACCTGTTTCGGTAGGCGCAACGGTTTTTAATTTTTCATCTACCGTATAGTCCTCGTTTTCGTTCATGTTGGCAACTACATGCGCCAGCACGCGGTACAAATCGGTAGATTTTTCGCCCGGTCCGGAAATAATCAGAGGTGTACGCGCTTCGTCGATTAAAATACTGTCAACTTCGTCGACAATGCAGAAATTAAGCTCGCGCTGTACCATCTGGTTTTCGTCAACTACCATGTTGTCGCGCAGATAGTCGAAACCAAATTCGTTATTGGTGCCGTAAGTAATATCGGCAGCATAAGCAGCCTTGCGGTCCGGGTAATCCATATCATGCACAATAAGGCCTACGGAAAGTCCGAGCGCTCTGTAAATGCGGCCCATGTCCTCGCTGTCGCGGCGGGCAAGGTAATCGTTAACGGTAACAACATGTACGCCTTTGCCGGTAAGGGCATTCAAATAAGCAGGCAGGGTTGCAACAAGGGTTTTGCCTTCGCCTGTACGCATTTCGGCAATTTTGCCGCGGTGCAGAACAACACCGCCTATAAGCTGTACATCAAAATGGCGCATGCCGGTAATACGGCGCGAAGTTTCGCGCACAACGGCAAACGCTTCCGGCAGGATATCATCAAGCGTTTCGCCTTTGGCAAGGCGCAGTTTAAACTCGCCGGTTTTGGCAGCAAGATTTGCTGAACTCAGCGCCTGCATTTCCGGCTCCAGTGCATTGATTTTATCGACAATGACCTGAATATTTTTTAATTCTTTGGCATTCGGGTCACCGAAAATCTTTTTTAATATGCTTTCGAGCAACACACTCACTCCTTAAAATTCCCTGTTTTATAAACACTATACTAATATAAAATTTTACCAAAAACCGCGCAAAAAGTCAAAAGCCCGGGCCTTTTGTCCCGGGCTTTTTTGTGAAATCAATGTAAAGATTATTTTAATTCAGGCTGCAGCAAACCATAGTTGCCGTCTTTGCGGCGGTATACAACATTTACTCCGCCATAATCGGGGTCAAAGTATACAAAGAAGTCATGGTCAAGCAGGTTCATCTGCAAAATTGCTTCTTCAGCCGTCATCGGGTTCATCGAGAACTTCTTGTTCTTGATAATCTTGAATTCTTCATCCGGAGCCGCTTCTACTTCGGGAGCAGGTACGGGCTCTACAAAGTTGCTGTATTTACGTTTGGCAAGACGTGTTTTATATTTATGTACCTGGCGTTCAATTTTTTCTACTACCAAGTCAATGGACGAATACATATCTTTGGTAGATTCCTGGGCTCTGATTAAAATTCCGCTGGCCGGAACGGTAATTTCCACAATGTGGCTGCCTTTTTCAACTTTAAGTACTGCACTGATATCGCCAACGGTTTTAAACTGCCTCGTGATTTTCGTAATTTTCTTTTCAACATACTCTTTGAGCGCCGGTGTTACAACAATGTTCTTTCCTCTTACGTTTACGTTCATAAATTATCCCTCCTTAATCCCGAGGTCCGGGATAACAAACTCTTTAGTTTGTTATTATTTGTATTCGCCATAATAATTAAAACTCCTGCAAAAAATTACAAAAACTCGTGCAAAAAAGTCTTTTTTCTGCACGAGTTTACAATCTGCTACTATTGTAACAGTTTCAATTATAAAATTTTGGAAAGGAAACTGCGGGTACGTTCTTCTTTGGCATGTAAAAAAATGTCGTCAGGTTTACCCTGTTCCAGAATTTTACCGCCGTCAACAAACAGCACCCTGTCGCCAACTTCGCGCGCAAAGCCCATTTCGTGTGTTACAACTACCATGGTCATGCCTTCGTTGGCAAGGCGTTTCATAACGTCCAGTACTTCTTTAATCATTTCCGGGTCAAGCGCAGATGTCGGTTCATCAAACAAAAGTGCTTTCGGCTTCATGGCAAGCGCACGTGCAATTGCAACACGCTGCTGCTGCCCGCCGCTAAGCTGGTCCGGATAAGAATCAGCCTTGTCGGAAAGACCAACCTTGCCTAAAAGCTCCATTGCGGTTGCTTCCGCGGTTTTACGGTCAATGCCGCGTACTTTCATCGGCGCAAGCACAAGGTTTTCAAGCACCGTCATGTGCGGGAACAGGTTAAAACGCTGAAACACCATACCTACTTCTTTGCGCACTTCGTTAATGTTGGCTTCGCCGTCCAGCTTAATGCCGTCAACAACAATCGTGCCCTCGGTCGGTTCTTCAAGGTAGTTCATGCAGCGCAGAAGCGTACTTTTGCCGCTGCCGGATGGGCCTATAATTACCACTACTTCCTTTTCGGCAATGGTAAGGTCAATGTCCTTTAAAACTTCAAGGCTGCCGTAGCTTTTTTTAAGGCCTGTAATTTTAATCATTTCTGTACTCATTTTGTTTCAAACCTCCGCTCCATCAGCCCTACCAGGCGCGCAACCGTAAAGGTCATAATAAGGTAAATTACGGCAACTGCCAGCCAGATTTCAAAAGAAGCATAGGTACGCGCAATAATTAGCTGGCCGCGTCTTGTCAGTTCTTCAAAACCGATAACGGAAACCAGCGAAGAATCCTTCAGCATGGCAATAAATTCATTGCCCAGCGGCGGAATAATGCGCTTAAAGGCCTGCGGCATAATTACATAGCGCATGGTCTGGTACCAGGTCATGCCCAGAGAGCGCCCGGCTTCCATCTGCCCTTTATCGATAGACTGAATGCCTGCGCGGAAAATTTCGGCAATGTATGCACCGCTGTTGATGGAGCAGGCGCAGATAGCCGCAAAAAACGGGTCAATGCGCTGGCCGATAATAGTAGGCAGCGCAAAATATACCAGAAAGATTTGTACCAAAAGCGGCGTGCCGCGGATAAAATCCACATAAAAGTTAGCTGCGTAACGTACCGGTTTAATGCTGGCAAGCCTTGCCACGCCGATAATCATACCTATCAATAAGCCAAAGCCTACGCTCATGGCGGTTATTTCAAGAGTAATTCCGGCACCGGCCAGCAAAAGCGGTATCGCATCTTCAATAAGTTTAAAATTCAGTTCCATTAGGCTTGTCTTTCCTTCCAGTCAGCCTGCGCTTTAATAAATAAAATACGGGGCACACCTTCGTTGCCGTTGATGTTCCCCGCATTCAGGCGCAATGCTTATTTTTTCACTTCACCGAACCAGGTTTTGTAAATCTTGTCATATTCGCCGTCTTTTTTCAGTTCTGCCAAAGCTTTGTTAATGTCTTCAAGCAGTTTGGTGTTGTCTTTTTTAACGGCAATGCCATATTGTTCTGCTTCCATAACATCACCAACGGTTTTGGCAACTTCGCTGCCGCCCTGTGCCAGATAATAACCGATAACCGGGCTGTCGTTGATAACAGCGTCAACGCCGCCGTTGGTCAGTTCCATTGCAGACTCGGTATTGGTATTGAAAAGGGTTACTTTGGCATCTTTAACGCTGTTTGCTTTGTCAGCGCCGGTAGTGCCAATCTGTGCGGCAATGCGTTTGCCGGTAAGGTCATCAATGCTCTTGATGTCGTTGTTGTCTTTTTTTACCATTACAATCAAGCCGGAAGTATAGTAAGGGTCGCTCATGCCTACGGCCTGTTTTCTTTCGTCGGTAATGCTCATGCCGGCAATGGCAACGTCAATATTACCGGTGTTCAGCGCAGGAATCAATGCATCAAAACCCATATTGGCAATTTCAACTTTGTAGCCGAGTTTTTTGCCGATAGCGCGGATTAAATCCATATCGAAACCTGCCAGTTCATCGCTGCCTTCCTTCTGGAATTCAAACGGAGCAAATGTCGGTTCAGTTGCCACGCGCAAAACTTTCTCCGGTTGAGCCTTAGCCTCATCCTTGCTGCCGCCGCAGCCTGCAACTGCTAGTGCCACAAGCATTAAAGCAGCCATTAAAAACACCAAATACTTTTTCATAAACATAACCTCCAACAGCATAAATTTACAAACTTTTATCTGTTAAAATATTATAGCTCTAAAATACAGGTTAAGCAACAAAAACTTTCAAAAAACCTGTATAAAAAACCATTATTTAGCTTCGCCGAACCATTTATTGTAAATTTTATCAAATTCACCGTTCTGCTTCAGCTCATTAAGAGCCTTGTTAATATCGGCAGCCAGTTTGTCGTTGCCTTTTTTAACGGCAATGCCGTAATCTTCGGCATTCAAAACTTCGCCGACTGTTTTTGCGTATTCACTGCCGCCCTGTGCCAAAAAGTACTTCAGCACCGGAGCATCGTTAATAACAGCGTCAGCCGCGCCGTTTTTCATTTCCAGCACAGCGCTGCCGTTATCGTTAAACGCAGTTACCTTGGCGCCTTCAACTTTTTCTGCGCGGAATGCACCGGTAGTGCCAATCTGCACGGCAATACGCTTGCCTTTTAAATCATCAATGCTCTTAATATCGTTGTTGTCTTTCGGCACCATTACCAAAAGACCGGATTTATAATACGGGTCAGAAAAAATTACCTGCTGCTTGCGTTCTTCAGTAATGCTCATGCCTGCCAGCGCAACATCAATGTTGTCTGCCTGCAAAGCAGGAATTAAAGCATCAAAACCCATTGCGCTGATTTCCACTTTATAACCGAGTTGTTTGCCGATAGCACGGATTAAATCCATGTCAAAACCGGTAAGTTCCTCGCTGCCTTCTGCCTGCATTTCAAACGGCGCAAAAGAAGGTTCAGTACCGACACGCAGTAATTTTTCACCGCCCGCCTGTTTCTCATCATTGCCGCCGCAGCCGGCCGTAACAAGCGCCATTGCCAGCATGGCTGCCATTAATAATGCCAAAAACTTTTTCATCAGGTTATCTCCCTCCAATATTCTGCCAACAGGCAGGTTATAATAATGTATATTATAAAACTAAAAGCCCTTCTGCACAAGCAAAAATATGCAAAAAAGGCTAATTTTTATAAAATAAAGCAACTCAGCTGACCTGGTCTTCGCCCCCACACCCGCCTGCTGGGAGGTTCGCTCCTAAGCAACGTGCTCCCCACTACTGCTCCTCTCGCTTTTCGCGGCAGGACTTACTTCTAAGCTGCGCCGTGCTCACAGTAATTTTTACTGCTTACGTGGATCGTTTTGCCCGCAACTGGCATCGACTTTCAACCACAGACCTGAGCTGCATTTTAATTATAGCGGCTAATAGATTTTTTGCAATACCTGCGGCTAAAAAATTTATAAAATGCTCTTTGATATTTTGCCGCGTTGTAGTATACTATTATGTGCAAGATTTGATTGGACGGATTTTTAACAGGATGGTTGTTTTATGATTGCTTTACCCCAGACACTGGATTTTCCACGCGAAAATAATATACGTGAAATATGCAACTCGCTTTTAACGCTGCTGCAAAAAAAGGATACGGGTTTATACATGCACAGCCAGCAGGTTGCCAACTATTCGGCGTGTATTGCGGCCAAGCTCGGCCTGCCCGCCGCAGAAATCGCTTCCATTAAAAGCGCCGCGCTGCTGCACGATATCGGGCATCTTTCCGTGCCTAACACGATTTTAAAAAAATCGCCCTATTTAAGCACACGCGAAATGGCTACCTATAAACGCCACTGTCAGGCAGGTGCCAGTATGCTCGAAAATATTCCGGAATTTGCGCATATTATCGACATTATTTACAGCCACCACGAAAAATGGGATGGCACAGGTTACCCCAAACGTTTAAAAGGCGTAAACATACCGCTGGGAGCGCGTATAATCGCCGTAGCCAATTATTACGACCGCATTGTAAACCCATGCACCCATTACTGGCAAAAAACGCCTATGGAAGCCATTAAAGAAATGAACGACAAGACCGGCACCGACTTTGACCCCAACGTTGTCCGTGCATTTTTGGAATCGATAATACCAAGTAAAATACGGTAAAAATTATAAAAGTTTAAAGTTAATATTAACTCATCATCATTTAAGAAACTATCTTCCTCTTAATGATGATGAGTTTTTTTATATTTTGCTAACTTTATTATTTCTCTTCTGATGACATCATAGCTCTAGCATATAATGAAATAACATTCTTTTTAGTTTCCAAACCATGTTTTTTATCATATTCTTTTAGTACCATTCTTAAACACCCGGCTACTGTAGCCATATTTAAATAACTACTGCCAAAATGACGAACTGTTTTAGGTACTGTTACTTTAAGCAAATTATCGAACTCTTCTATATCTTTATCAGTCAAATTTCTTGTTTTTAATTCATCAATCAATTTTATTCCATATATTTTTTCGTATTCTATCGCACCCATTTCATACCAAAAACTATCATAAAAAGGAACAGCATATGCTCTTAACCAATCCCACATTATTTCTGGATCTGTAACATTTGGCGCGTCTTTATGACAATCTTTACATAATAAAACAAAATTTGAAGGTATATCCTCTCCTCCACGTGACGCAGGAACTATATGACAACGTTCCAACTTTCTTTTATAACCACATCTCCAGCAACGTTCATGTGCTTCACTAAAATAAACACTTAATCCACTTTCATCTTCGTGTTCACTCCAGTACGCAACTATTTCTTCAATGGTTGTTTTAATATTCTCATGTTTTCCCATGTTATCTCACCTTATTTTTTATTATCTACGCCTTATTAAACTTATGTTTATTAAATATGTATACTTTAACATAATGGCATATAAAATTTTAATTAATTTTATAAATTCAAATTATTTTTTATTTACTAGTAATTTTTCTTTTAACCACCAAACCCCTTATTTGAAAATTCAAATAAGGGGTTTTATCACTTTTCCATCCACGCTATAAATTTTTCTGCCAAAACTTTATAATCATGGTATTTTACTACATATTCTTTTCCGTTTTCGCCAAGAGCAGATAATTCAGCTTTATCCATCTCCATAAACTTTTTAACTGCGTCTGCAACACTATCTACATCTTCTGCCGGTACGGATATTCCGCAATTTGCCTCCTGCACTAAATCATTACCGGCTGTTACTGAATGCAAAATAGGTTTAGATGCCATCATATAATCCATTAATTTATTAGGACTTATACCAAACCTATATATCGACTTATTTTGCCAACCTATGTACAAAACATCCATTTTATTTAAAAAGGCAGGCACCATTTTCTTCGGAATACTATCTAAAAACAGCACATTATCAAGCTTCATTTTTTGCGCTAATGCTTTCAAGTTCTCCTTTTCCTGCCCTTGCCCTACCAGCACAAAATACGCATCCGAATTTTTTAATTTTTGTGCAGCATAAAGCAGAACATTTAAAGCATTAGCAATACCATGCGCACCCGCAAAACCAATTAAAAACTTTCCTGAATTATGCAGTTTATCCAAGAGTTCCACGTAATCTGCTTTTAGCGGCAACACATTATCATACTCACTTAAAACTATACCATTAGGAATATGACAAATTTTGCCACTTTTTAATCCACGTGTTTTCAAATATTCTTCTGTCTTAGGCAAAATAGAAACTACCTTATCTGCATGGGTACACCAAAAATCTTCAGCTTTCTGCATAAGCATAATAAACGGATGCCACTTGCTCATACCGCCAAGCTCCATTGGTGAAAGCGGCCATAAATCATGCAGCTCAAACACAAATTTAGCACCTGTCTTTTTTGCAAGCTTGTAAGCAGGATAACTATCCAGCGGATATGTTGACGAAGCAATAACCACATCAGGCTTCAATCCAATAAACTTGCCCATATTCTTATACAGCTGATAAATAAATGCCAGCATATTTTTAAAGCGCATAACGCCGTTGCCCTGGTATTTATTTACCGGCAGCCAAATATACCTTATGCCATCTATAACTTCTTCCGTAATAACAGAAATATCCGGATTTTTTTGCCTCAAATGCGAAAATGAAGCTGCAATAATAGTAACATCATGCCCCATTTTCACCCATTCACGCGCCAAATAATATGGACGGAACTCCATGCCATAAATATTCGAACCTGCATAATGGTTAATTAAAATTATGTTCATTAATCTCTATCCTTCAACAACAATTCAACAATCTTTTCTCCGGCTTTGCCATCACCATAAAGCTGCTGTGCAAAATATTGCCTATCATATTTGTAATTTTGCACATTATTAATTATAGTATCATAATCAGCACCAACTAAAATATTAGCACCGCATTCTACAAGTTCTACCCACTCAGTTTCGTCACGCATAGTAAAACAAGGTTTTGCAAAAAAATATGCTTCCTTTTGCATACCGCCGCTATCCGTAAGTACAGCAGAAGAATTTTTAAGCAAATACAAAATATCAAAATAGCCAACCGGTTCAATAACACAAACATTTTTTAACGTAATATTATTGGCCGCAATAATTTTACGCGTGCGCGGATGCAACGGTAAAATAATTTTCTTATTCTCAGCTATTTTATCAAGCGCTTTCATAATTGCCTTTAACCGGCTAACATCATCTGTATTTTCGGCACGATGAACCGTAGAAAGATAAAATATCCCTTTCGCCAAAGATTTTATATCTTCATCGGGTTTAGCAATACTGCCATAAAACTTTACGGCATCATACATAACATCACCAACATTAAATACACCCTGTGTGATATTTTCTGCCTGCAAATTTTTTACCGCTGTTTCTGTCGGGCACAATAACAATTTAGATACCCTGTCCGATAAAATACGGTTAATTTCTTCCGGCATATTCATATTAAAAGAGCGTAAACCTGCCTCAACGTGAACAACGGGTATATGCAGTTTAACTGCTGCCAGCGCGCCTGCCAAAGTAGAATTGGTATCGCCGTATATCAAAACATAATCCGGTTTTTCGTCAACCAAAATTGCTTCAATCTTTTCAAGCATCCTGCCCGTCATAGCGCCCTGCATACCACCGCCAACGTGCAAATTATAATGCGGCTGCGGTATATGCATCTCTTTAAAAAATATGTCAGACATATTCTCATCATAATGCTGATTGGTATGAATTATCTTTTCTTCGATATATTCACCATTACTTAATTTATTATGTTCTGCAATAGCACGCGATACAACGGCAGCCTTAATAAACTGCGGGCGCGCACCGACGATGGTTATAAGTTTCATGAAAGTACCTCATTAAAATTCATTATCTTTTTTATTTATATCTTCACTTATTACGTTCATCACAAATCTTTTAGCTTTATGTCTTGCAGCAATATTCGTAATAATATATTCTGTAAACAAAAATCCTACAACATCCCAATTTAAAATGATAATATCAAAACAAATTGTTACTACAATATAAATTATCAAAATTAATAACGATATTGAGCATAAATCACGGCATAATAAATAATCTCTGTTAGATATTAAAATTTTAGTTGATTCTTTATACTTCTGATAAATCTTATACCATTCAGCATTTTCAAATCGTTTTAATTTATCAGGATCACTTATTTCATCCATTTTTTCATAAATATCATTATATTTTTCTGCTGCCTGCTCTTTCGTAAATCTACCATCTTTTACTTCTTTTTTAATATTAGTAAAAACAGTAAATCCTGGCAAGTCACTCCACAAATTAACAAATTTAGCTTTACAACCGTCTGGCAATAATGAATCAATTAAAAATACATAAACATAAATTGCTGAAGAAGATAAAATTAAAGGAAAAAACTTCTGAAAAACTTCAAAGTTTACTTTTAATTCTTCAATGTTTAATCTACAAAAATCTATTGAATAAAACAAAATTATAAAAATGTTTAAAATTACATAATTTTTAAACTCTTTATTTCTGTACTCTTTTAAATCCACATTATTACCTCTAATTTTTAAAGTTTTAATGAACCCAAATAATATCCCAAAGATGATTTTTGCTTATTTAGTTTTTCTAAAAATTGAACTTTTTTATCAGCATAAGACTCATTGCTTACATAAATATGAATATAATCAGATTGACAATCAAACACAATATCTTTAGCCGAATTTTGCGTTATAGTATTGTAATTATTATAATAATTTAAGTTTTCAGATGGAGCTTCTCCAACTACTATAATTTTAGGATTAATTTTCTGCAAAACATCCTCCGATACTTTACCAGAGTCACGTCCATGATGCGGAGCGAATAAAATATCAACTTCACACCAATCTATTTCATCCTTTATTTTTTCAAGAAAATCCTTTTCTAAATCACCCATCCACATAAATGTTGCACCATTTTCAATGGAATAGGTAAATACAGGAGAAATATTATTAAAGCCGGTACCCTCTTTTACTTTTTCTAAAGCTTCCTGAAAATCTTTATTATCTAAAATCGGCCATAAAAAATTTATACCAGAACATTTTCTTTCTTTATCAGAAAGATTCATCCATCTTCTTTGGCATCCTTTTGATACATAATATTTCTTATCTGAAATGCTTAATTCTTTATATTTTTTAAAATTATCAGTTTCTTCATTTTTATTTGCATTATTTTCAACACAATAAAAATTATATATTCCTACTATTTCATCAAATTTATCAATTCCTTTTATATGGTCTTCATCAGGATGCGTAGAAATAAAACGTGTTATACCTTTTTTAGATGCTAATATTTTCATTTCATTGAAATTAATATCTCTATCATCTTCATTTTCATAACAACAATCTATAGTTGTAAAATTATCGCTATTATGGTCTATATAAAACATATCACCATTACCAACAGAAAAAGATTTTACTACACTCATGATTAAGCCTCCTAACAGTCTTTATTCAATTTGTTTGTATAACCCTTTATACAATTACTCCAAAGAGCTTTTTCCTGAATAAAATTTCTATTTATATCATAAGCTTCATTCAAATATTTTATTTCTTTATAATTTTCACTATAAATAATACCATTTTTTCCATTTCTTATCCACTCTAAATTTGCCGGTATATCGGATACTATTGGTATACATCCATATGCCATAGCTTCTAATAGCGAAACAGAAGTGGAATCCGATGTTGGTAAAGTAAAATAATAACCACATTTTCTATAATATACTGACATTTCTTCAGCTGATAAATAACCAACAAATTCGACCGCACTTGTTAATTTACTGTCAGTTACATATTTCTCTAAAAAATTTCTTTCTGTACCATCATTAGCAACAATCAATTTTAAATTATTATTTTGAGTATATAAATTTTTGAAAATATCAATAACTAATTTTATATTATAGTTAGGCTCCAATGCCCTGTTAGAAAAAAAGTAATTATAATCTTTTTCTTCTTTTTTCACATCCGGCATTCTATCAATTCCAAAAGGAAATACCAATAAATTATTACACTCTCCTATTTTTTGAATAAAATCAGCCATATAATTAGAATCAGATGTTACTAAATTGGCTTTTGATAATACAAATTTTGTCAAATAATAATACAATTTATTTTTAAAAGGAGTTACTAAAATATCACTGCCCCATGCTGATAAAATAAGTTTTGCTTTATTTTTTGAAAAAATTTTCGCTAATGCACCTATGGTTCCGTAACTTGTTATATAATGCGCATTGATAAAATCAGGATTTATATAATCAATAATGTTAAGAACTTTAGGTAATAATTTAATGATAGAAAGATTATTGCCGGTAACAGAAATATTTATTTTTAAGTCAAAAATTTTATTTTTGTCTAAAAATAAATATAAATTTTCTGCAATTCCATTAAAAGATATCAAATAAATATCAAAATAATGTTTAAGTTCTTTAATCCATTTTAAAGTATGCGGACTATTGCCATCAGCTAAAATTAAATATTTTTTCATTTCTCACCACATAATAATAATATTTGATTTATCTCAAAATTTATTCTTTCATCCCAACTCATAAGATTTTCATCAGCATATTTTCTTGATTCTTGAGATAATTTTTCAGAAAATACTTTATTATTTTTTAAAAAAAGTACATTTTCTTTTATTAATTTTATTATTTTATTTTCATTATCATATGGTAATAAAATCATATTTTTACCATTAAATACAGATTAAGTATTACCATTATTTAAAGTGATTATTGGTTTACCCGCAGCCATAGCTTCTAAAAGAGGATTACCTAAATTAGAAATATCATACGTAGAAACAAAACAATCACAACCTAACATAAATTTTTGTACTTCAGAATTTTTAATTGCTCCTAAAAATAATATATTATTATTTTTCTTTATACTTTCATAAAATTTACGTTCTTCTCCATCTCCAATAACTATTAAAAATACATTTGTATCTTTAATAGTATTAAACGCATTTATTATCCTATCAACTCTTTTCCATGAAACTAATCTTGAAACTGATACTACTATAAATGAATTTGAAGGAAGATTATATTTTCTTATAATTAATTTTCTATATGTGCCTTTATTATCTTTTGATATTTTATCTATTCCATTCTTTAAAAACAATATTTTATCGTCAGAAATTTTAAAATGCTTAGCTACATCATATCCATATGTTCCATCGTCAGTAATAATAAACTTTTCTGCTGGTAATAAAAATGACAATACCTCTCTATGATATTTTAACTTTTCAATAAAGTTATCTAATTTCGCATACAAAAAAGTACCATATTGCCTTTGTATATATGGTACTTTATAATATCTACTCAATAAAAATCCAGATAATGAAGGTAAATTTGAACTTACATAAATGATATCTGGTTTTTCATTTAATTGGATACCTGCAATAAAATAATCAAAATTTAATTTTATACTAATTAAAATATTAAAAAAATAATTTATATATCTATTCTTTGATGTCAATTTTAATAATTTAAAATTTTTGCAAAAATAACAATCAATAGGATAATCATCTGGCTTAAATATACTAACGCACATTTTATTGTTTATCTTTGAAATTAACCTATGTAAAGAACTAACTCCAGAATTTTTTGATAAACTCCATATTTCTTCCGTTAAAAATAATATTTTTTCATACTATCTCCCTTAATTTTTTTATAAATGCGTACCCTGTAGAATAATAAAAACCATATCCTACTTCTTCTGCACCTAAGCCTTTTTTAAAATGTTTTAATCCTTCATTATCATATGGAACTGCTCCTAAATTTACAATTTTATTATCCTTACATGCTTTTTGAATAATTATAGATAAAATTCCTAAAGGTGCATTTAATTTAGAAAATTTATTGTCAAAAGAACTTAGCCAATAAAAAATAGCATCAGAAGAACTTACAAAAACCGAATAAGCTATTACTGTACCATTATATTTTGCAATCCAAAAATTTATAGATGTATTATTATATTTTTTTAATAAATAAAACAAATTTCTATTATAGGGTCTCTTTATATTATGTTTTTTTATAAGCAAATTATATAATTCTATACACTCATTTACTTCTTGATCAGTTTCTGCAAGTTTATACTCAACATCAGATTTTAATGCTTTTCTCACTTGGTTTCTAGTTTTTGTAGAAAATCTAGAAAACACTGTATCATAGTTATTATTACAATTAATTACATATGTATATAAAGTTTCACGAAATGACAAAAGGTTACAATATAAATCATCTTTAGAAACTATCATTGTTATTTTATTTTTTAATATATTATTCTCTTTTAAGAAAATTTTTATTTCCTTTTCATTAATACTATTATAGGCAAAACCACCATAGCAACTATATGGTAAAGAAGACATAATAAATGTCATATTATATTTTTCAAAAAACGGCATTATTGCTATATACTTTTCATTTTCTTTAATTATAAAAAATTTTAAATTTAAATCTTTTCTAATTTCATTAATTATTAATAACCATTCAATATTATGGAATGGTGTAACATTATTACATTTTTTAATAAATTGATTATAATATTCTATATCTAATTTTTTGTAATCTATTTTAATTAAATCCATAAAATCACCTTTAGTATTTAAGATAATTTATATATTATATATCCAAACATACAATATATTATTGAAAATCCAATAGACAAAAACAATAAAAAGTCATTTACTGATAATAAATTAATAATTTTGCAATATAAAAATAGCGCGAAAGTAACCATAAAAAATGCAAATTGACACATCAATTCTATCCTATTTTCTTTTAAAACTAAAATTCCTGATGTCAACGGAGAAACTATAAATCTTATACCAAATAATAAGGATAATAATTGAATATATTCTCCTGCTATATACCAATTTTCGCCGAAATATACACTACAAAACCACGGTGAAATAAAATATATAACTAAAGTTATAGGTAAAGTTAATAAAAATAATAGCTTAAATGTTCTAATAAAAATTATTTTAAAACTTCCAGAACTATAATAATCTTTACTAGCTTTTTCATAAAAAACGTTTCCAATATTATTACTAATGAGCGTTAATGGAACCCCTAATACTCTATATGAGAGCGAATAGTATCCTAATACATCCATACCATATAGATGAGATATAAAAAAATTTAAAGATAAATAAGATATATTATTAAAAAAAATTGCTGGCATTGAATATTTAGGAAATTGCAAATATTTTTTCCCGACACTTTTCAATTCAAAACGACTAAATTTTATTAATTTGCTTTTTTCTTTTAATAAATCTTTCATTTGACTAAATATACCAGCTATAAGTGATAATATATAAGCAAATAATAATCCTAAAAAACTACTATGAAAAATACCAAAAATTAAAATAAATATGAAATTTACAATTGGTCTATATATAGATAGTTTGGATAATAAATTAAAATTTTTTTCACGTGTATTAAAAGCCGTTAAAATATTTATTGTTCCAGATATAAACACTATTAAAAAGATCATAAAAATATATTTGAATATTTCATTATAAAAAAAATAAAAACTTAAAAATAAAAAAATAATTATAGAAAAAAATAAATTGATTAAAAAGCATAATTTGATCAACGCAAAAACTTTACTATTATTATTTTCTAATACTATTGCATTTTCATATCTTAAACAAATTACAGGTATAAATATAGAAGCAATAGAATTAATATATGTAAAAACACCTATATCTGTTACTGTAAATAAACGCGTCATGATGGGAGCAGATAAAAAATTAACTATTTGTCCAATAAAAGATCCACTAATTAAAACTAATACAGATTTTATAAACTGATCCGTTAATATTTTCACTTTTACCTCAATAAAATTTCTATTACCTTTTCCTGTTCTTCTTTTTTAATCCAAGGGCTCATTGGCAGGCTCAACACTCCTTGGGATGCACGTTCTGCATTTGGTAAATCCCCTGTTTTATAGCCTAATTCTGCATAACAGGTTTGCTGATGCAGGCATTTGGGGTAATAAACCATGCTGGGGACACCGGCATCTTTAAGCTTTGCCTGCAATTCTGTGCGCTGCTGAGCATTATCAAGCAACAACGTGTATTGTGCCCAGCTTGATGTAAAACCATGTAATACGGTTGGCGTTACATATTTTTCTTTTAATCCTTTGGTATAAACTGCAGCAACTTCATTACGTTTTAGCAACTCATAATCTTTAAATGCTTTCAATTTAGGAAGCAAAATAGCTGCCTGAATGGTATCCAAGCGGCTGTTTAAACCGATACGTACATTATCGTATTTTTCTTTGCCTTTACCGTGAATACGAATAGAAACTAAAAGTTCAGCCAGTTTATCGTCATCGGTAAATATTGCGCCGCCGTCACCATAGCACCCCAGCGGTTTTGCCGGGAAAAATGACGTTGTGGCAGCATCGCCAAAACTGCAAGCTTTTTTACCGTTAATATCGCCGCCAAAGCCCTGGGCTCCGTCTTCCAAGACTAAAAGGTTATATTTTTTGCAACAGGCAATATCTTGCTGTAATCAGCAGGCTGACCAAAAAGGTCTACCGGTATAACGGCTTTAGGCTTTAATTTGCCTTCTGCAATAACTTTTTCTATTTGTTTTTCAAGGCTTGCTGCATCCATATTAAAGGTTTTTAAATCAATATCGGTAAACACCGGCGTTGCACCGGCAAGGCTAACAACTTCTGCCGTAGACATAAAGGTAAAAGTAGGCACAAACACAGCGTCGCCTTTTTTTATGCCCCATGCCATCAATACCATATGCAGGGCGTCTGTACCATTAGCACAGGTAATGCAGTTTTTTACGCCTACATATTCTGCAAGCTGTTGTTCAAGTTCTGCAACTTCAGGTCCCATTAAATAATGCCCATGATTTAAAACTTTTTGTATATTAGCGTCAATTTCTGTTTTAAGTTTTTTATATTGTGATTTTAAGTCTACAAATTCCATTTTGTTCCCTCTTTATTTTTCTGTAAGGCCATTTTCTGTTTCAATATAGCTTCTGCCGCATTTATGGCAGGTTAAACCATCAGTTAATTTTTCTCCGCATTCACACATCCAGCCAACCTGGCGTGCGGGTACGCCAATCATCATGGCGTAATCTTTTACATTGGCGGCAACAACACTGCCGGCAGCAATAAAAGCCCAACACCCAACGGTATGCCCACAAACAATTGTTGCATTAGCGCCTATTGTAGCACCTTGTTTAATAAGCGTTTTTTTATAACCTGCACTGCCTTTTGGGTATTTGGCACGCGGGTTCATGTCATTAGTAAATACCATCGAAGGACCGCAAAAAACATCGTCTTCAATTTCTACGCCTTCATAAATTGATACGTTATTTTGTACTTTTACACCATTACCGATTTTTACGTTATTGCTTACGTTTACATTCTGCCCAAAAGAACATTTTTCGCCAATGACTGCACCGGATTGAATATGGCAAAAATGCCATATTTTAGTGCCTTTGCCGATTTTTACGTTACCGTCAATATAACTGCTTTCGTGTACAAAAAATTCTTTATCGTTCATTATCAAATCTCCCTGTAAAATCAAGCGTACTGCATTCCTTAAGCGGCAGTTTTACCGGCTTTCCTTCTGCCGCAGATTTATAAATTGCCAGTACAAGTTCAAGCGCATCTCTGCCTGCCTTAGCATCAACATAAGGTTGGCGGTTATTTTTTATTGCGTCAATTACATCGGCAAATAAGCTGGTATGACCGTTGCCGTATACATTGCTGGTTGCTTCTTTAAGCCCTTTATTTTCAGCATCTGCTTCTGTTTCATCGGCAAAATCCCATACATCAATATTGTTGGTAGATGTACCGCCAATTTTTACAGTACCGGTTTCGCCAAATAAATATAATGTTTCTTCAAGGTTTTTGGGATATACATTTGTTGTACCTTCAATTGTAGCAACTGCACCGTTTTTAAAGCTTACAACTGCCATACCAAGGTCTTCGGCTTGCAGGTAGTGATGAAACTGCTGTTTTGTTTTACCGTAAACTTCGTCAATTTCTCCGCCCATCATCCAGCGCAGCAAATCAATGCCGTGAATGCACTGATTCATAAGCGCACCGCCGTCCTGAGCCCATGTTCCACGCCATGGTGCCTGGTCATAATAATTTTTATCGCGGTTCCAGCGTACATGAATTGAACCGTGGGAAATTTTGCCAAAACGGCCTGCTTCCAAAGCTTTGCGCATTTTTTGCACAGCTACATTAAAACGGTTTTGATGGCAGGCAGATACTTTAACGCCATATTTTCCGGCAGCTTCAATAATTTTATCAGCATCAGCAATGCTCATTGCCATCGGCTTTTCGATAATTACGTTTTTATTATGTTCTATGCAGTAAAGCGCAATCTCTGCGTGTAAACCGCTTTCAGTTGCAATACTGATAAGTTCAATATCAGCATTTTCTGCCAGCATTTGCTTGTAGTCGGTATATCGCTTAATGGAAGTTTCGTTTTGCAAATTATATTTTGCAAGCAGCGCTTCCATTTTTTCTTCTACAACATCACATACAGCAACAATTTGCAGTTTATTATTTAAAGCTGCTTTAATATGGTTAACAGCTATACGGCCGCAGCCGATAAGTGCGTATTTCATTTTTACTCCTTATAAAACTTCAATATTATACCTGTCAGTAATATTTTTCATTGCATTTTTAGCATCAAAAATCAATTTAGCATTTTTAGATACCAAGTCATAATCAACATTTGTATGGGCAGCAGTTATAATAACCAAATCGCTGTTTTTAATAACCTCTGCCGTTAACTCTTTTATACTTTCCATTTGCACTCCGTCATGAAAACGAAATTTAGGAATCCACGGGTCAAAATACTGAACTTTTGCTCCACGTTTTTCGAAATTTTTTATTACTGTTAAAGCCGGGCTTTCACGGTAATCATCAATATCCTGCTTATAAGCAACACCTAAAACAAGCACTTTAGCAGCTTTTAAAGCTTTTCCAAAACGGTCATTTAAAGCTTCGGCACAGCGGTCAACTGTATATTCAGGCATTCTGTCATTAATCATGCCTGATGCTTCAATCATAGAAGTATGGAACCCGTATTCACGTGCCTTCCACGCCAAATAATACGGGTCGAGCGGTATACAATGCCCGCCAAGACCGGGACCGGGATAAAATGCCTGAAATCCATACGGCTTTGTTTTGGCTGCATCTACTACTTCCCACATACTAATGCCCATTTTATGACACAAAATAGCAAGTTCGTTTACAAGACCGATATTAATATTACGGTAAGTGTTCTCTAAAATTTTTTCCATTTCGGCAACTGCCGGAGAAGATACTTCGTAAACATCACCTTCAAGCACATGGCGGTACATTTCGGCAATAACCTCGGTTGCATCTTTGCCTATTGCGCCAACTACTTTAGGCGTATTTTTTGTTTTATATATAAGGTTGCCAGGGTCTACACGCTCCGGAGAAAATCCCAAGTAAAAATCCTCTCCGCATTTAAGCCCTGAGCCTTCTTCCAAAATCGGTTTGATAAGTTCTTCGGTTGTACCGGGATAAGTAGTAGATTCCAAAACTACCATAGTTCCCTTTTTAAGATGTTTTGAAACAGATATCGCACTGTCACGTACATAACTAATATCAGGCTGCTGATGCTCGTCAAGCGGGGTTGGTACACAAATTGCAATAAAATCTACATCTTTTACAAAAGTAAAATCAGTAGTAGCGGAAAGCATTCCGCTTTTTACAATAGCCTCAAGGTCTTCGTTGACAACATCTCCGATATAGTTATGACCTGCATTTACCATATCTACTTTTTCTTTTTGTACATCAAACCCTATGGTTTTATACCCTGCTTTGGCTTTTTCTACCGCAAGCGGAAGCCCAACGTAACCAAGCCTCACTACTCCGACCACAATTTCTTTACTGCGTATTTTATTAAGCAGTGTTTGTTTCATCATAGACTATGCCCTCCTGTAGTTATAAAACAGCTTTTACTGTTTCTATCATGATTTTTATATCATTAAAAAACTATAATTTTTTAAATAAAGAAAATTCCAGTGCATTTTTTGCGGTAAAACGTTTTCTATGTATGTTTTGTCTATATCAATTACATCTGTTAACAAATTTTCCTCATCTTTAAATTTAATGCTTGCCTCGCTTGTTACACCGGCCGGTAAAAGTAATGTTGCCAGCATTTCATTATTATAAGCATCAACAAACTTAGGTACTTCAGGCCTTGTTCCAACAAAACTCATATTACCTTGTAAAATATCTATCAATTGCGGTAATTCATCTAAACGGCAACCACGTAGTTTTTTGCCAATTTTAGTAATGCGCATATCACTTTTAACCGTTACTTGCGTACCAAAGCATTCGGCGTTTTTTACCATAGTACGGAATTTATGAATACGAAATTTTTTACCGTATTGAGTCACACGTTCTTGCCGGAAAAATACTTCACCCGGAGAATCAAGCTTTATCAATATAGCCAATATAAAAAATACAGGCGATAAAACTATCAGCATTAGTAAAGATAAGCTTTTATCAAAAATCAGCTTACAGAATAAGCTGATTTTCTTGTTTTGAAGACTGTTATAATACTGGCGTACTGCATCATTTTGCATTACCTGAGGCAAATCATTCCAGCGGCAAAGCATTATTGCAGTTCCTTTATTACTTCTTTAAAATTTTTAATGATGTATTTTACATCATCATCTGTTAACAAGGTATGCAGCGGAAGTGTTATTTCATTTTTATAACGTTCATAAGCATTAGGATAATCTTTAATATTAAAGCCTAAATTCTTATAAGCTGTATGCATTGGCAGCGGCTTATAATGTACGTTAGTTGCAATACCACGTTCCGCCATTTTTATGATAAATTGATTACGATATTCTTCATCTTTGCCAAGCAACCTTACTAAATATAAATGGCCGCTACTTTGATATTCATCTGTATAATGACGTAAAACTTCAATATCACAATCTTTCAAACCATCATTATATTGTTCTATAATATTTTTTCTTCTTGCTAATAATTGCGGATATCTCTCAAATTGGACAAGCCCGATAGCAGCCATAATATCTGTCATATTACATTTATAATATGTGCCTTTAATATCGTATTCCCAAGCCCCGAGTTTTGTTTTGGCGAGTGCATCTTTTGACTGCCCATGTAAAGAATATAGTTGGTATTCTTTATATAATTCTTCATTGTCTATGCCAGGTATATTTTTCCATGTTGCAGCTCCACCTTCTGCTGTTGTAAAATTTTTTACTGCATGAAAAGAGAAACTTGTAAAATCTGCTATGCTTCCTACCGGCATATTATGCCATTTAGCACCAAAAGCATGCGCAGCATCAGCACATACCGCAATCCTGCCAATAGCTTTTTGTATTTTATTTTTAGGTTCAAAAATTTCTTTTTTATTATTTACAATCTCAAAAATCTTTTCATAATTGCAGGGAAGACCTGCTAAATCAACAGGTATAATTGCTTTGGTTTTACTTGTAATTGCAGAATTTAATTTTTCGTAGTCCATTTCATACGAATCTTCAGCAGTATCTACTAAAACTATTTTTGCACCTACATGCTTTATAACACTTGCCGATGCTGTATAAGTATAGGCAGAAGTAATTACTTCATCACCTTCGCCTATGCCTAACACCCTTAAATTAAGTTCTAATGCTGCCGTAGCGGAATTTAAACATACAGCCTTTTCTGTACCACAAAAATTTGCTATTTTTTGTTCTAATTTTTTTGTGCGGGGACCGGTTGTAATCCATCCGCTGCGTAATGCTTCCGCTACTTCTTTTATTTCTGCTTCTGTAATATCAGGAGGTGAAAAACTAATATTTTTCATTTAATAAGCCCCTTTCAGATTCATATATTTTCCCTGTTTGGAGTATAAGTAGGTACTATCTTTTGCAGTGCTGCTAC